>Ga0307380_10000048_pt1 | contig 199469 bp, 215 predicted proteins | sample UN3MG_FD_202239 | JGI IMG/M metagenome (GOLD analysis project Ga0307380, IMG submission 202239) | Soil microbial communities from Risofladan, Vaasa, Finland - UN-3 | ecosystem: Environmental > Terrestrial > Soil > Coastal area > Acid sulfate soil | place: Finland: Risofladan, Vaasa... | reverse complement strand
GCCGTGCCAATGACATTAAGTGGAATAGTCGGGGCAGTGCTCGTTCCTATTGCCAAATATCCTTGTTTGGATTGGGCTGTAGAACCTTCATTTATTGGCGCAGGAAGATTAGAACTGGGGGGATTTTCAGAGGGAATAATTTTTGATTTTCCGTTATATTGTTTTGGATTTTGGTAAATGATATAATGGGAAATATGAAGGTGAAGTTTAATTTAAAAGATTGGCAGAAGTTATTAGTTCCTGAATTTACTATAAGCGCCATTTGTATAGAAGACAGGATGGTGCGGGTTTTTTGTTTTGATAGAAAAATCAATAAAATTACTAAAGTCGGAAAATACGCTTTGCCAAGAGGTATTATAGAAGAGGGAATTTTAAAAAAACCAGAACAATTAAAATCATTTTTTAATTCTTTAAAAAATAAACTTTGGCCAAAAGAAAAAAATGTCTGGGTCGTTTTATCTTTGCCCTCGGCTAATTTTTTCACAAATATTCTTAGTTTACCTGAGTTAGACAGTGATCGTTTTTATGAAGCGATTGTTTTTAATACCCAAATGATAGCTCCTTTACCAATGGAAGAGTCATATTTTGACTGGGAAGATTGGGGGCAATCAAATAAGGATGAAGAAAGAGAAATTTTTATTGCTTTAGGCGTTAAAAAACAAATTGATCCTTATTTAGAAATTTTAAAGGAAGTTGGATTTAATATAGTGGCGATAGAACCAATGGCTTTGTCATTGGCGCGTTTTAACTATGAATTTATAGAAAAAGAAAAACCGACTTTAATAATAGATTTAAGAGCAGAAGGAATAGAGTTTATCATTACTGAGGGTAAGAAATTAATCTTTTTTGATTTTGATTCCTGGCATGAGATTTTTGGAAAAGATATTCCTTCTAAAATCACCACTGATTTATTGAAAAAACATATGGGAGTTGAAATACCGATGCTATTGAATTTTTATTCTCTTAAAAGAAAAAAGATAATTCAACAGTTTGTTTTTCTTGGTTTTAACACTCAATTAGTCAATGTTTTAATTAGGTGGATTCAAATTCAATACCAGCTTACTCCAATACAAGTTAAGCTACCTGCTTATCTTTCTAAAGCAAGCCGTGATTGGTTTGGAGTAATTGGGACTGCTCTTAGGGGACTTATTTCTCGTAACGAGGATACATTAGTTAGCTTAGCGCCAGTTGGCACAGAACGGGATTATGAACAGAATCACCTTTTAAGCATTATTTCTTTATGGAGCAAGATCATAATAACTGTTGGGTTGGTTATGGTCTTTTTACTTGGGTTATTAAATAATACTTTTTTCCGAAATATTCAAAATCAATATTATGAAGCTGCGGCTAATCCCTTAGATCCAAAAACCAGGGAAAAAGAATCAAATCTTGTTAAAGAAGCAAATGAATTTAATAATCTTATTACTAAATTTATCCAAATTCAAAAATATGAAGTGGATTGGAAAGAAAAATTAGAAATTATTTTTAAAGAAGCTGGTTCTTCATCGGTTAATATAAAAAGGATTCTAGTGAGCGCGGCGCCGGCGAATAATATCACTATACAAGGTGAAGCAAGTAAGAAATCTCTTATCGTGGATTTTAAAGATGCATTAGATAAATCCAATCTTTTTTCAGATATTTCTTTGCCGCTTTCTGCATTAGTAGATACACCGCAAGGGGTAACATTTAATTTAAGCATTAAGATATGAAATTAACATTCTTTGGTGGTGTAGGGGAAATTGGCGGTAATAAGATTCTTTTAGAGGATAAAAATACCGCTATTTTTTTGGATTTTGGAAAAACTTATTACGAAGCCTCAAAATATTTTGAAGAGTTTTTAAATCCACGCGTAGTCCATGGTTTAAAAGATTATTTAGAATTAGAATTAATGCCTAAAAAACAAGGTATTTATCGTCAAGATTTAATTGGAATTCTGAATAGGGAAGGAGAAAATCAAATTAAATATATCAAACCAAAGATTGATGGCGTTCTTTTGTCACATGGCCATTTAGACCATGCTGGATATATTTCTTTTTTAGACCCGCAAATTCCTGTTTTTACCAGCAAAGATACAATGGCAGTTTTGAAAGCATTTTATATTTCCCGTCCCAAAAATTTAGAAAATGAAATTTTAGAATTATCATTACGCAATGTAGAAAATCCAAGAAAAAGAAAAAAAGGGAGAAGAAAATTTAAAATTGTTAGCAATGGAGAACTATTTTTTATAAAAAATCTGGAGATTGTTCCTATAGAAATTGACCATTCGGTGCCAGGAGCTTGTATGTTTTTGATAAAAACCTCCAAAGGAAATATTTTATATTCAGGAGATTTTCGTTTATCAGAAATTAAACAAAGCGAGAAGAAAAAGATTTATTCTTTTCTTAAAAAATCTAAAATAAAGGCATTTATTTGTGAAGGTACAAGAATTAAAGAGCAATCAATTTTAAGGGAAAAAGAAGTATATAAAAAGGCATTGGAAAAAATTAAGAAAATAAAAGGACTAGTTGTTGTTGATTATTCTATCGGAGATGTTATTCGTTTTAAAACTTTACTAAGAATAGCAAAGAAAACTAAACGTATAATCGCTCTTCCTTATAACTATTTTAATTATCTTACAGTATTGGAAAAAGAGGGAGTATTAAAAGAAAGAGGCATAAAAAAAGCTGATTTGCAGAATGTTATGCTTTACGCTAAAAGAAAAATTACTTTTAAGAAATGGGAAAGAGATTTAATAAAAAATTATAAGACCTGCAATAGCGAGAATATAAGGAATAATAAGAAGAAATTTATGCTAGTTTTAAATTTCTATCAGGTCCAGGAATTAATAGATATTCAGCCAGGTAAAGAAAGCTATTATTTAAGGGCTATTACAGAGCCTCATAGTGAAGAAATGGAGATTTCAGAAGAAAGATTTGTTAATTGGATTAAGCATTTTAATATGCAAGGATTGAAAAATGAAAAAGATGAAAATGGTATAATAAAGAAAGTATTTGAAAGAGCCCATATTTCAGGGCATATTAGCGGAAAAGAATTAGCTGAATTTATAAAAAAAATTCAACCGGAAATAATTATTCCAATTCATACTGAATTTCCAGAAGAATTTAAAAAAATGCATAAAAATGTATTAATAGTAGAAAAAGGAGAAACTTTCGTCTTGTAATGTTATTTTAACAATTAATTTCTATGAATTTCGCGAAGCATATTTCTATGAATTTCAAACTGTCATAGAAATACAGTAGAAATACATAGGAATACGTAGAAATTCGTTGTAATTTATATATTAGTATTGATTATGATAATTGATGGTAAAAAATTAGCTCAGGAAATAATCAAAGAATTAAAAAAAGAACGGGAAAAGATTTCTAAAAAAATCCGTTTGGCTATTATTTTAGTTGGAAATAACCCTGCTTCTTTGTCTTTTATAAAACAAAAAGAAAAAGTAGCTAAAGAAATAGGAATTGATACGCGAATATATCAATACGCAGATTCAATTAAAACAAAAGAATTAAGAAAAAAAGTAGGAGAAATTTCTCGTGTTACTTATAACCGGGGAGTAATAGTGCAGTTGCCTCTGCCCCCTTCAATTAATACGCAAGTCGTTTTAAATGCAATTTTACCTCAAAAAGACCCTGATATTTTATGTGAAAAAAATTTAGGAAGTTTCTATACAAATCGTTTACAAATATTGCCACCAGTGCTTGCCAGTATTAAATTTCTATTAGAAAAACATCAAATTGGCATTGAAGGTAAAAATATTTTAATTATTGGACGAGGCCGTTTAGTAGGAAAACCAGCTGGGCTGTGGTTTATAAACCAAAGAGCAACCGTAACAATAGCTAATAGCAAAACCAAAGATTTAAAAGAACTTATAAGCAAAGCAGATATTATTGTTTCCAGCGCTGGAAAGCCTGGTTTAATTACTGGTGATTTAATAAAAGAAGGAGCGGTTATTTTTGATGCCGCAGTTGTTTCTGAGAATGGTAAGTTTACAGGTGATTGTGATTTCGATTCAGTAAAAGATAAAGCAGGGCTTATTACTCCAGTTCCTGGTGGAATAGGGCCTTTATGCGTCGCCTTTTTATTTAAAAATCTTTTGGAATTAGTAAAAAATCAGGATTAAATACCAAATGGACTTTAAGGTAATTTTGTTGTAAAATAGATAGACAAGAATAAAGAATCTGGAATATTGAATATGGAATGGGAATATGGAATATAGAATATGAAAACCAAATTTTTTATTCAAAATTCCCATCATAAATTCTTAATTCCAATTCTATATTCCAATTTCTAAATTCTAAATTCTATTTTTTATGTACGATATTTTAATTAAAAATGGAAAAGTATTTGACGGGAGCGGAGCAACTGCTACAAATGTTGATATTGCTATTAAAGATGGGAAGATAGTAGGTCTTGGTGATTTTAAAGACGAGCAAACGACTACTGAAATTAACGCAGATAACAGATTTGTTTGCCCAGGATTTATAGATATTGACAATGAAGCCGACCATTATTTGGATATTTTTACTTTGCCTAACGCAGAAAATTTAATTCGTCAAGGCGTTTCTACTATTATATGCGGAAATAGCGGAGCATCATTAGCGCCTTTGATTTCCGGTTCTTTGTCGTTAATACAAAAATGGGCTGATTCTAATCGAATAAACATAGATTGGAGAGAAATTAAAAATTTCTTGGCTATTTTGGACAAGAAAAAGTTAGCAGTTAATTTTGCTACTTTAATAGGATGGGGAACATTGCGTTCAGAGTTTACGCATGGAGAATTCAGAAATTTAACCAAAGAAGAATTAGAAAAACTAAAATTAGTAGTTAGTCAGGGCATTAAACAGGGCGCTTTAGGAGTGTCTTTCGGTTTGGGATACGCTTCAGAGCAAATGGTAGGTATCAGCGAGATTTTAGAAGTCGGAAAGGCGGTAAAAGATAAGAATGGATATTTGGCTTTTCATCTTCGTAATCAAGCTGAAGACTTTTTAATTAGTGTTCAAGAGATAATTGAGGTTGCGGAAAAAGGGCAATTGCCAATCGAAATATCTCATTTTTTTGTTGAAGGCAAGCCTAATTTTGAAAATTTTGAAAAGGCCTTAAAGATGATAAAAAAAGCCAATAACGGGACTGAATTGATTAATTTTGATTTATTTCCTTATGATAGTAATGCTAAGGTGCTCTATTCAATTCTTCCAGAATGGGTAGCAATAGGAGGCAGAGGAGTTCTTTTAAAAAATATAAATGATGAGGTTATAAGAAAAAAAATTATTCAGGATATTAAAAGAAAAAAATATCTTTATAAAGATATTCTTATAGCTGATAGTGGTAAGCGTTGGTGGTTTTCTGGTAAGACATTGGAAGAAGTCGCTAATGGATTTAATTTAAGCTTAGAAGAATCTTTGTTAAAAGTTATTGAGATATGCGAAGATAGGATAGTTATTTTTACAAAAAATCTTTTGGAAAAAAATATTGAGGATGGATTAAAATCTCCATATTCTTTTGTTTCTTCTAATAGCGGTTTTAGTAATATAGAAAGTGGGAAAAGGGGAATTTGGATTCATCCGCGGACTTTTAGCACTTTTCCTAAGTTTCTTGGATACTATGTGAGAGAAAAAGAATTTTTATCTTGGGAAGAGGGGATTCATAAAATTACCGGAAAGGTGGCAAAGAAAGTAGGATTGAATAATAGAGGGTTATTAAAAAAAGATTTCTGGGCTGATGTTGTTATTTTTAATCCTGAAAAAATTAATGATAAATCTACATTAAAAAATCCTTTTCAGTATCCTGACGGCATAGAGACAGTGATTATCAATGGGAAATTAGCTTATCATAAAGGAATAATGACAGAAGAGAGATACGGGAAAACAGTATCAAAGAGCAAATAACAAATAACAAATAACAAATAACAAAAACAAATGACATTGTTAATTGTTCTATGTTAATTGTTTATTAATATTAGTAATTATGCAGTGTTTTGTTATAGAGGGAGGTAGAACATTAAAAGGAGAAATTGAGGTAAGGGGCTCAAAAAATGCAGCTATGCCTATTTTAGCGGCCACTCTTTTGACCAAAGAGCTTTCTGTAATTGATAATATTCCATTAATAGAGGACATAAAAAGGCTTTTGGAAATTATTGAAAGCTTGGGAGGAAAAGTGGAGTGGCTGGGAAAAAGGAAAGTAAGAATAAATCCGAAAAATTTAAATTTAAAAAAAATTGATCAATCTTTAGTAAAAAAATTAAGGGCTTCTGTTCTTTTAATACCTTCTTTATTGCATCGTTTTGAAAAATTTAAATTAGCCCAACCAGGAGGTTGTTTGATTGGAGTCCGTTCTATTGACGCCCATTTAGACGCTCTTTTTCAGTTAGGAGTAAAGATAAAAAAAACTTCAACATTTTATCATTACAATGGCGCGAATATTCATAATGGCGAAGTTATTTTAAAAGAATTTAGCGTTACTGCCACTGAAAATATATTAATGTTAGCGTCTTTAATACCTGGAAAAACTATATTAAAGGTTGGAGCTTTAGAGCCTCATGTTGAAGATTTGGTTGTTTTTTTGAGAAAAATGGGCGTTAAAATTAAAATTATTTCTCCTCATATTTATGAGATAACAGGGAAAAAGAAACTTTTAGGCACTTCGCATAAAATTATCCCAGATCCAATTGAAGCAGGAACTTTTATGATTTTAGCAGCCGCTTTACATAGTAAAATTTTAATCAAAAATGTTCGCTTAGACCATTTGGATTTAGTGATTAAAAAATTAGAGGAGATTGGAGTGAGAATAAATATACGTTCTAATAGGGGATTATATTTTGATATATTAATATTTCCTTCATTTAGCTTAAGCGGCATAAAGATTCAAACGCAGCCATATCCCGGCATTCCTACAGATTTGCAGTCTCCTTTCGGAGTTTTGGCAACTCAGGCCAATGGCACAAGTTTGATATTTGATACAATGTTTGATGGTAGATTAAAATATATTGACGAGTTGATTAAAATGGGCGCAAATGCTATTATAGCAGATCCGCACAGGGCATTGATCACCGGGCCAACTCCATTATATGCGCAGGATATTAACTCTTTGGATATCAGGTCAGGCATCAGTTTAGTCATAGCAGCTCTTTTAGCAAAAGGAAAAACAGTAATTAAAAATGCTTATCAAATTGACAGGGGATATGAAAAAATAGATGAAAGATTAAAAAAATTGGGAGCAAACATTGAAAGAATAGAACAATAATTTATTAATATGATTATTCGTAAAATAGGAATAGACTTGGGAACAGCAAATACTTTGGTATTTATTCCGCAAAAAGGGATAGTAATAAACGAGCCATCAGTGGTGGCTATTGCTGTTGATGATAATAAAATATTAGCCATAGGAGCAGAGGCCCGTGAGATGTTAGGAAGAACGCCTGAGGTTATTAAAACATACAAACCGTTAAAAGATGGAGTAATTGCTGATTATCAGATTACAGCGGCGATGTTAAAATATTTTATGGATAAAGTTATAGGGCCTTGGAAATTATTCAAGCCAGATCTTATTATTTCTGTTCCAGTGGGCATTACATCCACAGAAAGGAGAGCTGTTATTGGAGCGGCAAGGCAGGCTGGCGCCAAAGAAGCGTATGTTGCCAGAGAACCTATTTTAGCGGCTTTAGGAACAGGAGTTCCAATAAATTCCGCAGGAGGTAATATGTTGGTAAATATTGGAGGAGGCACTACAGAAGTTGCAGTAATTTCTCTTGGAGGAATAGTAGCTTGGTCATCTGTAAGAGTAGCCGGGAATAAAATGGATGAAGCTATTGCTGATTATATAAAGAGAAAATATAATTTAGCGATTGGAGAAAGAACAGCAGAGGAAATAAAAATTAAAATTGGATCAGCTTTATCCACAAAAAATAAAAATGAGTTGGAAATTAGGGGATTAGATTTAACAGAAGGATTACCAAAGAATATTATAATTAATTCTAATGAAATTGCCGAGGCAATAGATAGTCCCTTAAAAGAAATTATTCAAACCATAAAATCTGTTTTATCAGAAACCCCGCCAGAATTAGCTGCTGATATTATGGAAAGGGGAATGATTGTAGTTGGCGGAGGGGCATTATTAAATAATATTAATGAATTAATTACAAAAATGACAGGTGTACCAAGCTATACTGCTGATGAACCTCTTTATTCTGTAGCAAAAGGCACAGGGGTTATTTTGGATAATTTAGATCTTTACAAAAAAAGTATCACTACTTATCGATAAGGTTCGGAATATTGTTTATATTGAAGTAAATATTTACTTCAATCGTTAATTGTTAATTGCTAGTTGTTATTTGTTTTATGGTTTTTTTTAAGAATGATGGCGTTACAACTTTTTTAGAGAGATTTTTTGATTCTGAAAAAAGATTGGTTCAGAATCTTCTTTTTTGGGGGGAAGAGTCAGTTGGGAAAATGACTACCGCTAAAGTTTTTAGCGAGACATTACTTTGTAATAATAGAAAAGGCCCCGCTTCGCCAGAGTTTCAGCGAGGCGAGTGGGAAGGATGCGGAAAATGCAGTAGTTGTGAAATGATTAAAAAAGGATATCATCCTGATTTAATGGTTATTGAGCCTGAAGAGAATAGCGTAAAGATAGAGCAGATTCGCGATGGTTTAAAATTCTTATTTTATCATCCTCAAATTTCTTCTTTGAAAATTCTTATTATCAATGAGGCTGATAAAATGACAGAAGATTGCCAAAACGCTCTTTTAAAAACTTTAGAAGAGCCGCGAGACAATAATATTATTATTTTAGTTTCAAGCGCCCCAAAGAGGCTTTTGGAAACAATACGGTCAAGGGTTTTGCCTTTAAGATTTACAATCGTTGCAAATAAAGAAATCGTTGATTTTTTACAAAAACATTATTCTTTATCCTTAACTGAAGCAGAAGAGATTGCAGAAAGAGCTGACGGAAAAATTGGAAAAGTTATAAAATTATTAGATAAAGATTATAAAAAAGAATTAGATCAAGAAAGAAAAGATTTAATAGGGATTCTTAATCAGAATTTTGCCAAACAATCGGTTTATCTCCAAAAAATAACGGAAAATAACGGAAAATTAAGGAGTACTTTGGAAGAATGGTTAAGAGTGTTGAGGTCTGATAAGTATTCAAAAGAATTAAATATAGCGCCTGAGAAGAAAATAAAATTAATGGGCAGTATTTTAAAAGCTATTTATTTAATAACAGACACTAATATTAATAAGCAACTTTTAATGGAAAATATTTTTCTTCAACTTTAAACAGTTGATTTATAGATTTATGTTGATACAAAAATTTAAAGAACAAACTAAAAAATTATCAGAGAATTTTTTTAACGAAATTTTGTGTTTTCGAACTTCCCGTCCCACTACCGCTTTAGTGGATAATATTAAGGTTGACTGTTATGGTTCATTATCCTCATTAAAGCACATTGCTTCAGTGTCAATTAAACTTCCTAATGTTATTATTATTGAGCCTTGGGATCAAGGATTAATAGCTTCTGTTAAAAAAGCATTAGAGGCTTCAAACTTAGGACTTACACCGTCTCAAGAAGGAAGACAAATAAAGTTATTTTTGCCGCCCTTAAGCAAGGAAAGAAAAGATGAATTAGTTAAGCTTATTAGTGCAAAAAAAGAAGAGTATCGAGTTGAATTAAGGGAAATAAGGGATAAATTGCTTGGAGATATTAAGCAAGAATTTGATAAAAAAGAAATATCAGAAGATGAAAAGTTTCGTTTGAAAGAAGAAATAGAAAAAATAGTTGAACAGACTAATAAAGTATTAGATAGCCAAGAAAAAAAGAAAACAGACGAAATCCTCAACTCTTAATTATTATTTTATGATATCTTTTTTCATTAGTTTATTTAGTTTAAGCATCATAATCATATTGCATGAAGCAGGGCATTTTTTATTGGCAAGACGGTTTGGCGTTAAAGTAGAAGAGTTTGGAATTGGTTATCCTCCACGAATTTTTAGTTTTAAAAAGAATGGGGTGGTTTATTCCGTTAACGCTATTCCATTTGGTGGATTTGTAAAAATTGTAGAACATAATGATCCTGACAGTTTTTCATCAAAAAGTTTAAGCAAGAGAACCCTCATACTTTTAGCTGGGGTGATTAATAATGCCTTAATGGCTTTTTTACTCTTTTCGATTCTTTTTTCTGTTGGAATGCCAACTTTTGCTTTACCTAAAACCTACAAACAGGATGTTCCTTCGATGATAACCATAATGGAAATAGAAAAAGATTCTCCGGCATTTTCAGCTGGATTAGAATCCGGCGATATTATTTTAGGAATTGAGCATTTAGATAATAGTTATGAAGTGAAAAGCATTGAAGACGTGCAGAATAGGACAAAAGAATTTCATGGACAAGAGATCCAGTTGATTATTAAAAGAGGTGTGGACCCGCTTCGCCAAAGCGGAAGCGAGACGAGAACCATGGAAATAGGGATTATACCAAGAGAATCTCCTCCCGAAGGAAAAGGTTATTTAGGGGTAATTCTTACTGATGATGGAATTTTAAAATATTCTTTACTTGAATCCCCATTACAGGCTATTCGTTTTATGGGATTTATTACTCAGGAAACATTTACTGGTCTTTGCAGGGTTTTTGTTAATTTATTCAAACATGGTAATATAGAAGAACTCACAGGACCTATTGGAATTATGGCAATAACCACTAGAGGATTTCAATGGGGCTGGAAATATGGTTTGTATATTTTAGGGCTTATTTCTTACGCTTTTGCCATTTTTAATCTTCTTCCTATTCCTGCAGTAGACGGGGGAAGAATTCTATTCTTAATCATAGAGAAAATAAGACAACAACCCATAGCTCAGCGTACAGAGATTATAGTGAATAATATCTGTTTTTCATTATTAATCATTCTTCTTTTTGTTGTCACTATTAAAGATATTAATTTCTTTATTTTAAACAGGTAGACCATGAAGCAATCACGATTTTATTTTAAAACGAGAAAAGAGGTTTCTAAAGAAGAAATAGCAATCAGCGCCTCTTTATTAATAAGAGCCAATTTTATAGAAAAATTAACAAGTGGAATCTATAATTTTTTACCTTTAGGTTTGCGAACAATAAAAAAAATAGAGGAGATTGTCAGGGAGGAAATGGAAGCTATTGGAGGCCAAGAAATATTGATGGCGCTTTTAAATCCAAAAAGAAATTGGGAACAAACCGGGCGCTGGAATACATTTAAGGCTTTATTTAAAACGCAATCCAGATATGGGCAATGGTTTGCTCTTGCCCCCACTCATGAGGAAGTAATAACGCCAATGGTAAAGAATTTTATCTTTTCTTATAAAGATTTGCCATTATATTTGTTTCATATTTCTAATAAATTTCGCGATGAACCACGTTCCAAATCAGGCATATTGAGAGGAAAAGAGTTTATAATGAAAGATTTATATAGCTTTCATACTTGTGAGAAAGATTTAGAAAAATATTATGAGAAAGTAAAAAAGGCCTATCAGCGGATTTTTAAGAGATGTGGGTTGAAGACTTTTGTTGTGGAAGCGTCAGGAGGGACTTTTTCACGTTTTTCCCATGAATTTCAAGTTATAACACCGGCAGGCGAAGACCAATTTTATTATTGCTCTTCCTGCAAATTTTGCCGCAATAGAGAAATTGCAAAAAATATTAAAAAGTGTCCTGAATGCGGCAATGCTTTAAAAATGCTCAAAGGTTCTGAAGTTGGTAATATTTTTAAATTAAAAGATAAGTATTCTCAGGCATTTAATTTAAAATTTAGGGATAAGGATGGGAAAAATAAAAATGTTATGATGGGTTGTTATGGCATTGGAATTAGCCGTTTATTAGGAGTAATAGTTGAAGCTAATTATGATAAAGATGGGATTATTTGGCCTAAAGAAGTATCCCCATTTGCTTATCATTTATTAAGTTTATCAAGTGGAAACGCAAAGGTAGGTAGGGTTGTTAAAAAACAGGCGGACTTGTTTTATAAGAAAATGATAGATAAGGGAATTGAGGTGCTTTATGATGATAGAAATGATGTTTCAAACGGAGAAAAATTAGTTGATGCAGATTTATTAGGTTTGCCTTACAGAGTAGTAATTAGCGAAAAAACAATGAAGAATCGCAAGTTTGAATTAAGAGAAAGAAGGAATCGTAAAGTAAAATTATTAAAATTAAGTGATTTTGACAAAATAATCAAAAAAAAGTAAACTGATAAAACAACTAACAACTAACTATTAGTAATAATAAATGCTTCTGTTAATTGTTAATTGTTATTTATTATTATGGCTAAGGGTTTAAAAGAAAATTTTTTTCGTAATATTGGGGTTGATTTGGGGACTTCCAAGACTTTAATTTATGTAAAAGGAAAGGGTATTGTAATTAATGAACCGACAGTAGTGGCTATGAATAATAAGACCAATCAAATTTTAGCTGTTGGCCATGAAGCAGAAGAAATGATCGGAAAGACCCCTTCGCACATTAGCGCTATTAAACCTCTCAACAATGGAGTTATTTCTGATTTTGAAGTAGCAGAAAAAATGCTTGATTATTTTTTGGATAAATCCAAGAAAAAAGGATTTTTTGGGCAGTTTTTAGATTGGCCTCGTTTAGTGGTGGGAGTTCCTACAGGCGGTACTGAGGTAGAAAAACGAGCAGTAGAAGATGTTGCCAGAAGCGCTGGCGCTAAAGAGGTGTATTTAATTGAAGAACCAATTGCCGTTGCTTTGGGCGCTCAATTATCAGTTAAAGAATCACAAGGTATTTTTGTTGTAGATATTGGCGGTGGAACAACAGAAGTGGCAGTTATTTCTTTGGGCGGCATTGTTGTATCAAAAAGCTTGCGCATAGCAGGTAATAAATTAAATGACGATATTATTCATTATTTTAGGGATAAATTTAAATTATCTATTGGTGAGAAAACCGCTGAAAGAATTAAAATTTTTATAGGTTCAGCTTTGGATTTAGGCAGTAATCAGGAAATGAAAATAAAAGGACGTGATCTTACCCGCGGTTTGCCAAAAGAAATTAAGATTAAAGAAGATGATATCCGGGAAGCTATTACTCCGTCTTTAATTAAAATCATTGATGCGATTAAAAGCACAGTAGAAATTACCCCACCAGAATTAATCGGCGATATTATGGAAACTGGCATTATTTTGTCAGGAGGAACAAGTTTGCTTCGCGGAATTGATAAATTAATTGAAGAATCCATTGATTTACCTGTAAAAATCATTGATGATCCTATAACTTCAGTAATCAGAGGCATTGGAATAATTTTGGAAGACTTAGAAGGGTCAAAAGATGTTTTAACTACAATCACCAGAGAAAAACCGCCTTTGTGATATTATGAAACAAAGAAATAATTTTCATTTCTTGATTTTACTAGTGATTTTAATAATCACTAGTATTTTGTTGTTTAAGTTCTATTTTTTTCAGGAAAAAACTTTGAAGCCCCAATTAGTGTATGGTTTAGAAAGAGGGGGGCTAATTGGAAATTATCTTTTTAATTTTAAAAATTGGACAGATGATTTTTTGCATTTTAATAGCTTAAGGAAACAATTGTCAGAACTTAAATATGAAAATATTAAACTTATTAATCAATTGCAAAATTTTAAGGAAACTAAGGAAGAAAACGCTCTTTTAAAAAACGCTTTAAAAATTAAAGATGAAACAGGCTGGTCCTTAGTGTCAGCCAAGATTATTTTAATGGATCCTTCTGGATTAACAGGCTCTTTCTGGATAAATAAAGGAACTGAAACGGGGCTGAAAGAGGGAATGAACGTGATTTTGGAAGATAAAATTTTAGTCGGAAGGTTAATAGAATGTTTTAATAATTATTGCCGCGGTGAATCAATATTTAGCCCAGAAACGAAAATTAGCGTGGAAGATTTACGTTCGTCTACATTAGCAATTGCAGAAAAAGACATGAAAGGGAATTTTCGTTTAAAATTAGTTCCATATGAATCGGATATTAAAATTGGTGATATTTTAATTACATCCTCTGAAAATACTGATTTTTTAAAAGGCCTTTTAGTGGCTAAAGTTAAAAAATCCGGCCTATCTTCTAATGTTAGTTCTTTAAAGGAATTTATTTTAGAGCCTTTATTAAATTTTTCCCAAATATCTTCAGTTTTAATTATTTCCGATATTATTCCTTCATCACAATGATTCAGCGTTATTTATTAAATTTTATTTTGTTTCTCTCTATCATTTTTATTCAAATATATTTTGGAATGGTTCTTTTTCTTTCACCGGTTTTAAATATTGCTTTAATTTTTTTAATTTTTACTCTTTTTTATTTCCCATTGCTTTATTTATTTTTTCTAATTTTTTTAACCGCAATTACTCTTGATACTCTTTCTGGATTGTTTTGGGGAATGAGCTTTATTGTTCTTTTGATTTCTTTGGGCATAGGCATATTATTAACTAGATTTTTGGAAAAATCTCATTCTTTTCCACGATTAATTATCGGTGAATCAATAATTTTTATATACTATTTATGCCTTTTTATAACGAATTTAGTTTTAAAAACTCCGTATATTAGTTTTATTATTTTCCAACAATTTTTAATCACCTCAATTTTTTATCTATTTTTGTCATTTTTGTTAAACCAAATCCAAAAGTTAAAAGTCAAAAGTCAAAATTTCAAGTAAAAATTCAAAAGCAATCAAATTAGATAAACAAGTTAGAAAACTATATTCCGAGCTTAATTTGTCTCTGCTGGAGTGTAGGAGTGAAGGAGGAAATACTTGGTTAATATAATATGAAAAATTTTTACATAAAAAGAGAAAAACACCTCCTGGACCCTGAAGAAGTCCTTTTAGACAGGAAAGCTGAAGAAGCGAGAGAAAAGAATTTAGAAAGGTTGGAGTTTCCAATTTCCTCTTTTTTAATAAAGGCAATTTTTGGAATATGCTTGATTCTTTTTTCAATTATCTTTTTGCGGCTTTTTTATCTCCAAATAGTTGAAGGAGAAGATTATCAGCGAAGAGCGGAAAATAATCGTACTCATTATTATATTATTAGCGCCCCTCGCGGAATAATTTATGATAGGTATGGAGAACCATTAGTTTTTAATAGCCCATCTTTTAGCTTAGTAATGATTCCATTAAATTTACCAAAAAAAGAGCAAGAAAGAATGGATATTATAGAAAATGTTATTGATGTTTTTAATATAGAAAAAGCAGAAATTGATATATTGCTCAAGGATTATAAAACAATTTATTCTTTTCAACCGATTTTGATTAAATCAAATTTGGACATAGAAGAAGTGCGGCGTTTTGAAACGACAATAAAAAGCAATTCTGGTTTCAGTGTAATTTCTGATTATAGCCGACATTATCCATTTAAAGAGGCTTTTGCCCATATTTTGGGATATATAGGTAAGATTTCTCCGGAAGATATTTATAAATACAGGGACTATCCTTTATCTAGTATGGTGGGAAAAGATGGTTTGGAAGCTTATTATGAAAGAACTTTACAAGGCAAACCAGGAAAGAAAATAATTGAAGTCGATGCTAATTTTAATATTCAAAAAGATTTGGGCTCTATTGAACCTGAAAAAGGCGAGGATATTACAACAACCATTGATAAAGATTTACAGATAGTATTTTACAATACTTTAAAAGAAAGAACTGAAACATTAGGTGTTAAAGGAGCTGCTGGTATTATTTTAGACACTAAAACAGGGGAAATTCTATCTTTAGTGAGTGTGCCAAGTTTTGATCCAAATGTTTTTACAAAAGGCTCGCCTCCTGAATTAATAAACCAATATCTCCAAAGTTCCTCGCTTCCACTTTTCAATCGCGCTATTAGCGGCCTTTATCCTCCCGGGTCTGTAATTAAACCGCTTATGGCTTTGGCCGCTTTAGAGGAAAATATTATTGACCCTGATCAAAAAATATTTACTAATGGCAGAATTGTTATTACAAGCCCTTATGATCCGCAACAAAAATATATTTTTAATGATTGGAGGAATAATGGATGGGTAGATATGAGGAAAGCGATTGCTGTATCCTGTAATGTCTATTTTTGGGCAGTAGGTGGTGGATGGAAAGAAATTTCCGGTTTAGGCCTCGCAAAAATTAAAAAATATTGGCTAGAATTTAACCTTGATAAAAAATTGGGGATTGATTTATTTGGAGAGGCTCAATCAGTGTTGCCTGATACCCAATGGTTAAAAGAACATCGGCCTAACGATCCAACTTGGAAATTAGGAGATACTTATAACATTTCTATTGGGGAAGGAGGTCTTTCCTTGACACCATTGCAAATGGCTGCTTATATATCTACTATTGCTAATGACGGTATTTTAATGCAGCCGCATTTAATAAAAGGAGAGAGCAAAGAAATATTAGAATTAAATGTTTCCCAAGAAAATTTAAAAATAGTTCAAGAGGGGATGAGAGAAGTTATAAATTCAGGAACAGCTATGTCTTTAAAATATCTTCCTTTTCAGGTGGCAGGGAAGAGTGGCTCTCCTAAATTTATTTCTGAAGGAAAAGAAAAATATCACGCTCTTTTTGGAGCGTATGCCCCTTATGAAGATCCTCAAATTACTATTTTTGTCTTAATAGAAAGCCCACCAAGCAATGTAGTTGCCACTTTGCCTGTCATTGAAGATGTTTTGCAGTGGTACTGGGACAATAGGATAAATTCAAAATCCAAAAATATTTAATATTTAATTTTTTATTTTATTAAGGTATGAATAAGAACTATGTTACGCCTGAGGCATATAGACTCCTTAAGCAAGAATTGGAGGAATTAAAAACTAAAAAAAGAAAAGAAATAGCTGAAATAATTCAGGACGCAAAAGAGCTTGGGGATTTGTCAGAGAATGCAGCCTATCAGGAGGCAAAAGATGCGCAATCGGTTTTAGAGACACGAATTTTACAATTAGAGATGTTTCTTAAAAACATTTCCATTATTCGTCATGCTTCTAATAATCATGTTATAGAACTTGGTTCAACAATTGAGGTAAAAAGTTTAACCAAGTCCAGAAATAAAAAGGTGTTTACTATTGTTGGGTCCCATGAAGCAAAACCGATTGAAGGTAAAATTTCTAATGAATCACCTTTAGGCAAAGCGTTTTTAGGTCGTGAAAAAGGTGAGATAATACTTGTAAATACACCACAAGGTGAGGTAAAATATAAGATACTCAAAATAAGTTAAAAATCAAAGTCCCAAGCCCTTCTGTAATTTTTTATATTTAATATTTTATATTAGCAAAGCGCTTATGTTATCTGACTTAATAAAAGAACGAATAAAAAAGATTAAAAAGCTGAGGAAATTAGGCATTGACCCTTATCCTGAAAAAACTAATCGCCAATTTTCTATTGTTCAGGCATTAGATAATTTTTCTATTTGGTCCCGCAATAAAAAGAAAATTATTTTAGCAGGAAGAATTTGGGGGATAAGAGGACATGGCGGCGCTGTTTTTGTGGACATTAAAGACCAAACTGAAAAAATTCAGCTTTTATTTAAACAAGACAAGATTGGTAAGAATAAGATGAAATTTTTTGAGGATTTTTTTGATTTAGGCGATTTTTTAGAGGCGCAAGGCATTCTTTTTAAAACAAAAAGTGGAGAAAAAACATTAGAAGTTAGAAATTTTAAATTATTATCAAAAAGCTTAAGGGCATTGCCAAAGGCGTGGTATGGATTAGAGGATGCAGAAGAACGTTTTCGCAGGCGTTATCTTGATTTATTGGAAAACGAGGAAGTGAAGAAAAAATTTATTCTTCGCAGCCAAATCATTTCTTCAATAAGGGAGTTTTTAAATAAAAAAGAATATCAAGAAGTAGAAACACCAATTTTACAGCCTCTATATGGCGGCGCATTTGCCAATCCTTTTATTACACGTTTGGAAGCTTTAAAAATGAAGATCTATTTAAGGATAGCGCCGGAGCTTTATTTAAAACGTCTCATTGTCGGTGGGTTTGAAAACATCTATGAAATTGGAAAGTGTTTTAGAAATGAGGGCATGGACAGGGAACATAATCCTGAGTTTACTATGTTGGAATTATATAGCGCTTACAAGACCAGAGAAGATTTAATGAAACTAATTGAAGAATTATTTAAATTTTTGGCGAAGAAGTTTAAAAAGAATATTCCTGATGCAAAAGTTTTTCTTAAAAAAACATGGGAAAAAGTTGGTTTTGAAAAATTTTTAGAGAAAGAAATAGGATTAAATTTACGTGATAATAAAGATAAATGGTTAAAGAAAGCGAAATCATTGGGGGTTCTTGTTGATAAGATAGATTCAAAAGAAAAAATAGCAGACACTATTTTTAAAAAATTACGCGGGAAGATTATTGAACCAACTTTTATCATAGACCATCCTTTAGAAATATCTCCTTTAGCGAAGAAAAAAATTGATGACCCTGAAAAGACAGCGCGTTTTCAATTTATTGTTTTTGGTTCTGAGATAGTAAATGGTTTTTCTGAATTGAATGATCCAATAGATCAAAAAGAGAGATTCAAAGAGCAGGCAGAAATGAAGAAAAAAGGGGATATTGAGGCCCATCCACAGGATATAGATTATATAGAGGCGTTAGAATATGGTATGCCGCCAACAGCGGGCTTGGGCATAGGCATTGATAGATTAGTTGCGGTTTTAACTCGCTCATCTTCATTAAAAGAGGTAATTCTTTTTCCATTTATGAAACCAAAAAACAAATAACAATTAACAAATAACAATTAATAATTAATAATTAACAATAATTATTAAATTCTTCTGTTCCATGTTTCTTGTTAGTTGTTAATTAATAATATATATGCTAGATATCAAACTCATCAGAGAACAACCAGAAAAAGTCAAAGAGGGCATTAGAAAAAAAGGCGCTGATATTATTTTAGTGGATAAAGTATTGGAACTGGATGAAAAAAAGAGAAATTTATTACAAGAAATAGAAACAGTAAGGGCTAAAAAGAATATAGCTGAAAAAAAGATTATGAAAGAGAAAGACAGGGATGGAATAATGAAAGTTTTAAAAGAGGTAAAGATCTTTTTAGTTGATAAAGAAAAAGAATTTGAGCAGATAGAAAAAGAATATAAAAAAACAATGGCTCTTATTCCTAATCCTCCTTTAGACTATGTTCCAGAAGGAAAAGATGACAGAGGAAACATTGTTATAAGGCAAGTAGGAAAAAAGCCAAAATTTAATTTTACCCCGCAAGAATATCTTTCATTGGGAGAAAAATTAGATATTATTGATACAAAAAGAGCCTCAAAAATATCAGGCTCTCGTTTTGGTATTCTAAAAGGGGGAGCAGCTATTTTGGAAATTGCTTTACTTAAATTTATTTTTGATAAGTTGACAAAAAAAGGGTTTATTCCATTAATTCCTCCGATTTTAATAAAGCCTCGTCCTTTTTGGGGAATGGGTTATTTGGATAGAGGAGCAGAAGAAGTTTATTATTTGCCAAAAGACGAACTTTATTTAGTTGGGACGTCAGAGCAAATGATTGGGCCAATGCATATGAACGAGGTTTTTAAAGAGGAAGATTTGCCTCTCCGATACGCAGCTTTTTCTTCCTGCTTTAGAAGAGAGGCTGGTTCTTATGGTAAAGATACAAAAGGTATTTTACGGGTCCATCAGTTTGATAAGATTGAAATGTTTATTTTTTCGAAACCTGAGGATTCAATAAAAGAACACGATTTTCTTCTTTCCATTGAAGAAGAAATAATGAAGAATTTGAAGATTCCTTATCAAGTGTTACAAATTTGTTCAGGCGATTTGGGCGATCCTGCTGCTGCTAAATATGATATAGAAGCATGGCTTCCAGGACAGAATAATGGCGAGGGTCAATATCGTGAAACTCATTCCACCTCAAATTGTACTGATTTTCAGGCTAGACGGCTGAATATTAAGTTTAAAAATAATACCACAGCCAAAAACGAATTAGTCCATACTTTAAATGGTACAGCTTCGGCTATGGGAAGGATGATCATAGCGATTATTGAGAATTATCAAACAAAAGATGGAAAGATAAAAATTCCTAAAGTTCTTTTGCGTTATTCAAATGGAATAAAAGATATTTCCTAAATAATATATTTTATGAGAAGAAATCGCCGCGCTTCAAGAATTTACTGGTTGAGAATTAAGATATTTTTTATTATTCTTTTTATTATTTCTTTTTTTAGCCTTGTTTATTGGTTTATTTTTCTTTCCCCGTATTTTCAGATAAAGAAGATAATCATCGAGGGATTTAATCAGTCATTTTCCAAAAGAATTGAATTAATCCTCGAACAAAATAATCGACGCTTTACGCCTTTTTTGATTTATGGAATTTTTCCGCAATACCTTGAAAATAATAAAAGCTACGCGACTTTTTTTAATTCTGATTTAGAAGATTTTCTTTTAAAGCAATATCCAAAAATAGAAAGAATAGACATAAAACCAGATATTAGAAAAGCGACTTTGGCTGTTAATATCCAACAAAGAACGATTGATTTTTTATGGTGTATTGAAGATGATGGTTGCTATTATATGGATAAAAACGGGGTAATTTTTGAAAAAGCTCTGGAAACACAGGGTTCTTTTCTAAAAAGAATAGTAATTCTTGACACAAAAAAAAGATTTTTAGGCGATAAAGTTATTTCTCAAGATATATTAGAAAAGATTGACAAAATATTTATTCTTGCCAAGGATAAAGAAAGCTCAATTTCAATTGGCTTTTTGGAAATTAAAGAAGAGAATTTTTCAAGCATAAAGGTAGTTGTTAATGAGGGATTTTATATCCTTTATAGTTTAACCGATGATTTCTCAGGAGTGCTTAAGATAGTAACGGAAATAAAAAAGCAGAAATTGAAGGATGATTTTAGTGGTTTGGAATATATAGATTGCCGCTATCTTCCAAAAGTCTACCTTCAAACGAAGTGAAATTATTGAGTTTTTTTGCTATAATATATTCAATGGAAAAAACAGAATTAGACTTAATTAGAGAACGGATGCAGGCTAAAAAGGAGCAATTAACTCGGCAAGGATTATCTGTCCCCGAGGAAAAGGAATTAATTGCTGAAACTGTTGGAGAAAGAATGGAAGAGCCCTTAAAAGAGATGCCACCTGGCATAGATGTTATAAAGCCCGATACAGAAAATAAGGTGCCTTTTCCTTCCAAAATTGTTTCTCAATCTCAAGAATCTTATGATTCAATTATAGAAGAAGCGAATATTAAACTATCCGAGCTTATAGGCATAGCAGTAGAAGAAAGTATTCCGAAAGCCGTTAGTACTGCCTTAAAAAGCGGCAATGCTTTTTTAATTGATAAATTACGCGATTCTTTGGCAGATAAATATTATCAAATATTAAAAGATAAAAAGCTTATTTAAAAAATGTTTTGGTTGGGAATATTATTCGCTTTAGTTTTAGCAATTTTTTTATTTTTCTTTATTAGAAAAAAGTTTTTTCATTTAGAGATTAAAAAAAGCTTGAATTACCAATTGTTTTTGATAATGATTCCACGAGATTTTCCTCCTTCAGCTGGTGGGGCAGAACAGGGAAAACAAAAAACTTTTGTTGATTTTGTTTCCGTTTTTGAGCAAGCGTTAGAAAGCTTAAGCAGATATAAAAAAGAATTTATTTTTGAAATTGCAGTTCATAATAGTTCTCAGGAAATTTGTTTTTATGCGGCTTGTTTGAAAAAAGACACGCAATTTTTTGAAAAAACTCTTTCATCTTTATTCCATTATGCGAAAATTGAACCAGTAGACGACTATACAATTTTTTCTCCACAAGGAAAAGTTGTCGGGTTGGAATTTATTTTAAAAGAACCATTTGTTTTACCAATTAAGACTTTTAAATCTTTTGATCAGGATCCATTGTCAACTGTAGTTAACGCCTTTACTAGGATAATTCCACAAGGCGAAGGGGCAGCTTTCCAGATAGTAATAAAACCAGACACTATTGGAATGAAAAAGAAATTTACTAGCATCAAAGAGGCTCTTTTAGAGGGTAAAAGTTTGGATCAGGCAATACTAAAGCCTTCTTCATTAATAAAAGAGTCGTTAAAAAAGGAATCATCTGAAGAACGAAAACCCAAACATGTTGATGAAAATCTAATTAAATTAGTGGATGAAAAATCCCAATATCCACTTTTCTTTATTAACGCACGTTTATTGGCGTCAGCGCCTACTAAAGAACGCGCTGAAGAACTACTATCTCATTTAGAGGCTTCGTTTAGTTCTCTTTCTAATCCTATTGGTAATAGTTTGGCAATTAGAAAAATAAAAGCAAAACGAGGATTAAAGAAATTAGTTTATAATTTTTCTTTCAGGCTTTTTAGAAAGAAAAAATCGATTTTATTGAACAGTTTAGAAATTGCCACTTTGTTTCATTTTCCCCATCCTTTTTTGGAAAATTCCCGCTTAAAATGGTTAAGCGCTCGTAGCGCTCCAGCGCCTTTGAATTTATCAAAAGAGGGGATTGTTTTAGGAAAAAATATTTTTCAGGGAGAAGAAAAAGAAATAAGAATTTTAGACGAAGACAGACGGCGTCATATTTACATAATAGGCCAAACAGGAACTGGTAAGACTTCTTTAATGAAGAATATGTTTGTTCAGGATATCGCTGCTGGAAAAGGAGCTTGCTATATTGATCCTCATGGTGATACTGCAGAGTATTTAATGGGATTGATACCAGAATCAAGGAAAGAAGATATTATATATTTTAATCCAGGGGATTTTGAAAGATCATTTGGTTTGAATATGCTTGAATGGGATAAACGATATCCTTTTCAAAAATCTTTTGTAACCAATGAGCTTCTTGAGATTTTAGATAAACTTTATGATTTAAAAACAGTAGGAGGCCCAGTTTTCGAACAGTATTTTCGTAACGCGCTGCTTCTTTTACTTGATGATACAGAACAAACTCATACTTTAAATGATGTTCCGCGTATTCTAATAAATCCTGATTTTCGCAAATCATTATTAGAAAAAACACCCAATCCGATGGTAAAGGAATTTTGGGAAAAAGAAGCAGAAAAAGCTGGAGGGGAATTGGCTTTGGCTAATGTTGCGCCTTATATCAATTCCAAACTTAATCCTTTTTTGGCTAATGATTTAGTCAGGCCTATTATTAGCCAGAAGAAATCATCAATAGATTTTCGAAAAGCTATGGATGAACAAAAGATTTTGATTATTAATCTTTCCAAAGGATTATTAGGGGATATAAACAGTTATCTTTTAGGTATGATTGTTGTAGGAAAATTAATGATGGCATCATTTTCCCGCGTTGACATTCCAGAAGAACAGAGGAAGGATTTTTATCTTTATATTGATGAGTTTCAAAACATTACCACTGATACAATTTCCACTATCTTTTCAGAAGCCAGGAAATATCGCCTTAACTTAACGGTTGCTAATCAGTTTCTTGCTCAATTAAAAGAGCCAATTCTTAAATCTGTTTTTGGCAATGTTGGTACAATTGTTGCTTTTCGGGTAGGGAATGAGGATTCTGAGTTTTTAGCTAAATATTTTGCTCCTGTTTTCAGCGCATATGATTTAATTAATCTTGATAATTTTAATGCTTATATTAAATTAACAATTCAAGGCCAGGTTTCGCGCGCATTTAATATAAAAATAAATAAACCAATAGATTCTGATACAAAGAAAATAGAATTATTAAAACAACTTTCTTCTTCAAGATATGCCCGTCCACGTAATGAAGTTGAAGAAGAAATCCGCAAAGGATACCAATAATCAACGAATAACGAATTCTTTACGAATATACAAATTAAACCTTTACACCTTTAAGTTTTAACAATTTAGCAATTCAACAATTTAGCAATTTATATTTTTGTGTTTTCAATTCAATTTATAAAATTTATTATAGTTGGGTTTTCTAATTTCATAATTACCTTTGGTATTCTAAATTTATTAATGCTTTTAACAGGGATCACCTCTGGCTTTTATTATTCAATATTTATATCAATTTCCTTTGCTTGTGGCGTTATAAATAGTTATATCTGGAATAAAAGATGGACTTTTAAGAAAGGAAACAAACTTGAAAAAAAGGAATTTTCCAAATTTCTTACGATTACTTTAATCACCTTTGTTCTTAACATAGTTGTAGCTTCTGTATTGGTAAATCTTGTAGGACCAATTGGCGGAATTTCTTCTTATGCTTGGGCTAATATCAGCGCATTAGCTACTGCTGGTTTTGCTACTTTAATTAACTTTTTCGGCTACAAATACTTGGTTTTTCCTTGTCATTCTGAGTGATGTAAGCCGAAGCTCTGAGCAGAGCGAAGGGGAAGAATCTCTTTAAACCTTTAAACTTTTAAACAATCCTTTTTCCTGCTATAATATCACAATGTCACTACTTTATTGTTTCTTGTTAATTGTTATTTGTTAATTATTTTTATGCCTCAACTTGTTTTTTATCGTAAATATCGTCCTAAGGTTTTTTCTGAAGTAATCAATCAAAAAAATACCATTAAGACCTTATCCAATGCCCTTTTACAAGGGCAAATTGCTCATGCTTATCTTTTTTCTGGTCCTCGTGGAGTAGGAAAAACGACAGTAGCCCGTTTATTAGCCAAGTCTTTAAATTGTCAAAACCGAAAACCTAATGAATTTGAACCTTGTAATAAATGCGACTCTTGTCTGGCGATTAATGCCGGACATTCAATGGATTTAATAGAAATAGACGCTGCTTCTAATCGTGGAATAGAAGATGTCCGTTCTTTAAGGGATAACATTAGATTTTCTCCAGTCAGTTCAAAATATAAGATTTTTATAATTGATGAAGCGCACCAAATTACTAAAGAAGGTTTTAATGCTTTGTTAAAAACCCTGGAAGAGCCGCCAGAATATGTAATTTTTATTTTAGCAACAACAGAACCTAGTAAATTACTTGCGACTATTCTCTCCAGAGTTCAGCGTTATGATTTTAAAAAATTAAATTTAGATGATAGTATTAAACGCCTCATTTATATCTGCAAGCAGGAAAAAATAAAATTTGAAGAAGAGGCATTAAGATTAATAACTCTTTATTCTGAAGGAGATCTACGCGATGCAGAATCACTATTGGGACAGATATCTTTGATAACGGAGAGGAATATTACCAAGAAAGCGGTGGAGGAGTTAGTTGGAGCTATTAATTTTGAAAAAATAAAAAGATTTATTGATTGCTTGGCAAAGAAGAATAAAGAAAAAGCATTGGAATTTATCAGCAAGATTTATGATGAAGGTTATGATTTGGAAGTTTTTAACAAAGAGGTGTTAAATTATTTAAGAAAAATTTTATTACTTAAAGTTTCTCCGACATTAGGAAAATTATTGGAAAAGGATACAACCTCTGAAGAAATGACGACATTATTTAAGCAGGCAGAGTTTTTTGACACGCCCTATCTTGAGAAATTATTAAGAAGATTTCTTGAAATTCAAGTACAACTTAGAAGAACTCCAATTCCAACATTGCCTTTTGAACTGTGTATTAGCCAGGAACTTTAAGTAATTATTGCGGGATCGTCTAATGGTAGGACACATTCCTCTGGAGAATGGTATCCTGGTTCGAATCCAGGTCCCGCAGCTATTGACAAAATACCCTGAATATACTATACTTATTATTAATCAGATTAGTGAAAAATTGCACCTTGAATTAATTAGTATTATTAATATAAAAGGAGAAAATGAAATGAAATACAAGAGATTAATTAATCTTAAACCAAAAGCAAGATTTACAATTCCTTTCGATGATAAACGTAAAGTGTTAGTGAAATACACTGAGCATCGAATTACTGCAAGAAAGAGAGAAGGGAAATGTCAAATATCAAAGTTAGACGGCAATTTGAGAGTAATGGATGAGAGTTAAATTTTCAGGCGCGGATAGATATTATCTTAATTGATAATTTCTTCCGCGCCATTTTTATTTAAATAGGTTGATAATTTTCTGTTGTTAGTGTAAAATTCACCCTGTTAAATAATTTTAAATTTAATAGGGTAAAACAATATGATTCTTTCAGACAGGGATATAAAAAAGGTAATTAAAAGTAAAAAGTTGATTTTTAAACCAAGTTTAAGCAAAAATCAAATAGGTCCTGCTTCCATTGATTTGAAATTAGGGCCGATTTTTAAAATGTTTGATATTTCTAAGCAATGTCTTTTAGATACTAAAAAAGGATTGCCAGATGAAGATTTTATCATTACTAAAAAAACAAAATCAGGAGAAGCTTTTATTTTACATCCTAATAATTTTGTATTAGCTAGCACTAAAGAATATGTAAAAGTGCCAGATGATATGGTTTTAAAAGTTGAAGGTAAGAGTACTTTAGCAAGGATGGGAATTTTAGTGCATACAGCTGGTTTTGTAGATCCTGGATTTGAAGGTACTCTAACCTTGGAAATTAGTAATCAATCTAATCTTCCAGTGGCATTATATCCAGATATGCATATTTGTCAGATAGCAGTGGAGTTTTTATCTTCGCCAGCAGAAGTTCCATATAACAAACGGAAAAAATCACTTTATTCCAAATCTAAAGGCCCAATAGTCGCTAAAACCAATAACTTATTTGATAAATAATCTGTAATAAAAAATCGCCTTGTTGACGATTTTTTAATGCTCCGCGGGTAGGATTCGAACCTACAACCTACTGGTTACACCTAATCTCTAAGTTTCCTTAAAGGATGGACTATATCTTCACCATGTTTGTTTTTACAAATTTAGGTGTCTCGGTATCTAGTCTCTACGGCGCCCCCGACCCCAATCAGGGTTCCCACGGTATTAGCATAGTCTGATATCATCAAACTTTAGCTTTCACCGTTATCCCGAGATGTTCATTCCAAAGTTTCCTTTGAAAGCTGCGAATTTTCAGCATGCAATTCTCTATGACAGTTTGCACAAACAAGAATACATTTATCTAATTCTTCCTTAATCTTTTTCCAAGATCTAATAAGCCCTCTAACAGAAAGTCCGAATTCTTTTTCTTTTGAATTAAGATGGTGAAAATCTAGTGCATCATTACATTTATTATACCCACAAAAAACGCATTTTCCTCCTTTGTATTCAATTGCCATCTTTTTTAACTTTTTTCTTCTTGCTGTTACTGCCTTTTTAAGGTACTCTGCACGCTGTTGATAATTTCTTTTATCCATAACGATGGGGCTTTAGGTTATTAACACAGCCAGCCGCTCTACCATTGAGCTACCGCGGAATGTCTAATACATTATAGCATTTGCAAGCGCCAAAATCAATTAGTTCCTTTTTTTTTACCAAAATATGACTAGATAAAGCTAAAAATGGTAATTGATTAATGCAGTTAAGAAAGGTATAATTTTACTAGAGATAATTATGTTGCACGAGGTAGTAATTATTAATCAAGCAACTTTTTTAAAGACTCAAAATGCCTTATTTTAAGGCATTTTTATTATTTTAAACAAACACATTTCATTTATGGAAGAGTCTATAAAAGGAAAAATTAAGAAAAAATATGAATGATGAAAAAGGCAACAATGAATATCCTAAAGTTCCTGAGAAATATAGAATAGAATATATCGGTCGCCCACAAAAACAAGAGAAGCTGAAAAGATCTATAAATATAACACGAATTTTTTACAATCATTGGAAGCCAGCTCTTTTTATAATTATCTCACTCTTCATCCTCTGGAATATTGTTCCTGATAGTGGATTTGGAATAAGAGAATTTCCTCGACTAGCAGAACCGAAGACCATAACTTTTGAGTGGGAATATAAAAACTCAAAATATTCTATAACAGAAACCCTTTACGGAACAGTTTATAATTATTATAAATCAAGCCCAGACAAGCATTGTTGGCAAGAAAAGGGAGATGATTGGGCTTGCCTTAAAAAGTTTTTAGAAGAAGCGGAAGAGGATAATACAATTTCTAAAATTGCATCAGATATTGAATCAGAAGCTTCAAAAAAAGGATTGAGCAAGGATAAATTAATAGAGCTAACTGTGGCCTTTGTTCAATCGATTCCCTATGACGAAGATAAATTTGAGTTAATTACACATCCCAATAAACCTGAAGATTTATACCCAATATATCCTTATGAAGTTTTATATAACAACAAAGGGGTTTGCGCGGGTAAGAGCTTCTTGGTTGCATCTCTCCTGGAAGAACTGGGTTATGGGGTTGCCCTGTTCGATTACCAACCCATAGTAGAAGGTGAAGTCGGCCACATAGCGCCAGCTGTTAAGTGTCCCAAAGAATATTCTTCATATAATTCTGGTTATTGCTACTCAGAAGTTACAACAAAAGGCTTTAAAATAGGAGCGATACCGATAGATATTGAAGCTGGCGTAGCAAAAGTGCGGACAACTATAAATTTATTTGGGAAAGAAAAAAATATATCTGATTTTGGTAAATTAGAATTTAAAGACGCAGAAATTTATGTAATAGCAGATGGTAATAGCTATCAAGGAATAATTAGTACGGCTCAAACACTACAAAGAATAGAAACATTAGAAAAAGAAATAGATAAATTACATTGGGCCATAATCTCATCGGAGAAAGAACTTAAGCAACTAGAAAACAATGCAAGTTATTATAAGCAACAAAGCGAAGTAGCTTACAGTAGGCATCTGGTTTTGCAAGATTATGCCTCATATAATGAATATACTAGACTATATTCTGAATACGAATCTGCCTATAGCAAATATGAATCTCGGAGAAATGAATACAACAGAGAAATAACTAAATACAACAATTTCGTTTACGAATACAATACCCTCATAGAAGATTTTTATGAATAAATCTATGAAAGAAAAAATTAAAAAGATACTAATAAAGACATTGTTAATTATTCTAATCATTTTTGGTGGAAGCATGTTAGCAGGTATTATTCAGAAAACAATTGGGTTTGGGCTTCTGCATGGATTAGTAATATTCGGAATGGCTATTGGGTTTATGAAAGTTATAGGCATAGATTCTTTATGGAGAAGAAGAACTCAAAAATGAATTAAAGCTTAATTTTGATTTAAAACAGGTTCTAACCCTTCGGCACAGCTCAGGGCAAGCATCATTCAGTTCCCGGAGCTATCTAATCTAATCACCGACCAAAATTTGTGATATAATTTAGTTATGAAAAAACAAACATACATCATAGTAGCGATTATAGCGGCTATAGTTATAGTCCAATTAATTGGATTTTTAATATCGGACACAGGTTACTTTTTTTCACCAACAATTGATGCCATCTTAGGTGGTATTGAGCTATTTGGTCTTGGTATCTGGTTAGGCATTTCTATTGGCAAAAAGAGGAGTTGATAAAACTAGTATTTTATAACAATTTTTTGGTAGTTGTACCTTGAAAATCGGGGGGTCCTTGAAAATCAGGGAGTCCTCAAATAAAACTATAAGGAGGAAAGTTCAATGAACGTTTTGTTAATTTATCCTGAGATTCCGGATACATTCTGGAGTTTTAAGCATGCAATTAGATTCATAGGCAAAAAGGCTAGCTTGCCCCCGCTGGGCCTTTTGACGGTTGCTGCGATGTTGCCGTCAGAATGGAATAAGCGCCTGGTGGACGCCAATGTAAGAAAACTCACTGATGGAGATTTGACATGGGCCGATTATGTGTTTATCAGCGCAATGGTTCTGCAAAGGGAGTCAGCACGTCAAATCATTGCCCAATGTAAGAAAAAAGGCGTCAAGGTTGTCGCCGGAGGTCCACTTTTTACGATTGAGCATGAAGAATTTGAAGAAGTCGATTATCTCGTGTTGAATGAAGCCGAGCTGACTCTTCCGCCTTTTTTGGAAGATCTTAGACAAGGGTATGTTAGGCACATCTACACGACAACCGAGTTCCCTGATCTTCAAAAGACCCCAGTTCCTCAGTGGGATTTGATTGATTTGGACCAGTATGTTACGATGCCTCTCCAATTTTCTCGAGGTTGTCCTTACGACTGTGAATTCTGTGATGTAACAGCCTTATTTGGTCACCGACCGCGCACCAAGGACGCTGAGCAGATTATTAACGAGTTAAATAATCTCTATGATCTGGGATGGCGTGGAGGTGTCTTCTTTGTGGACGATAATCTCATTGGTAATAAAAGAGCACTCAGAAATAAACTGCTTCCTGCTCTAATCAAATGGCGAAAAGACAAAAGGGGAATGTCGTTTAATACACAGGTCTCTCTTAATTTAGTTGATGACGAGCAATTAATGCGGATGATGGTTAAGGCAGGGTTTAGTGCGGTCTTTGTCGGCATTGAGACACCCAATGAGAGTAGTCTGGCCGAATGCGGTAAGGTACAAAACAGAAACCGTGACTTGGTGGGAGATGTAAAACTTCTCCAACGTGCGGGGTTGCAGGTACAGGGAGGCTTTATTGTCGGCTTTGACAATGATACAGCCTCCATCTTCCAGCGGCAAATTGATTTTATCCAGAAAAGCGGGATTGTAACAGCGATGGTCGGTTTGCTCCAAGCTCCACTGGGTACAAGGCTTTATCAACGCTTGAAGCGGGAAGGCCGGTTGTGCGAGCAGGAGCAGATGTCGGGGGATAATGTGGATGGTACAACAAACATTATTCCTAAGATGGGCATAGATGTGTTGCGCGAGGGTTACAAAAGAATAATGGAAACCATCTATTTGCCAGAACATTACTATCAACGTGTCAAAACTTTTTTGCAAGAATATAGACCTCAAAAGATGAAGATCCCCATTGACTTCGCTTACGTTCTTAACTACGCCCTGGCGTTCTTTCGCTCTATCTACCGCTTGGGGATTATAGATAAAGAGCGGGTCTATTACTGGAAACTCTTGCTATGGACGCTTTTCCGCCGTCCTCAATCGTTCCCACTGGCCATTGTACTTGCAGTTTATGGCTATCATTTCCGTAAAATCTGCGAGCTGTACGTCCAGTGAAATAGTACCTTAGTAAAGGGCTACAATAACTTGTAGTCCTTTATATTTTTCCTTGTGAGGTAGTATAATGAAGGTGCTATAAGCACTATCTCTGCTTTCGGGCAAGGGTAGTTTTTTTTATGGTATAATGCAAGTACATAATTAATATACGTTTTAATAAAAAGGAAAAGCAGGAGAAACAATTGAAGTTTAATTAAACTATGCAGGATTTAGAAACAGAGCTTAGAAAAATTAGGGATGAGGTTGTAAATTGCAAAAAATGCTCCCTTTATGAAGAGCGGATTAAAAGTGGATTCTATCCAGTAATCGGAGAGGGGAATCATCAAGCAAAAATAATGTTTGTTGGTGAGGCACCAGGGCTTCAGGAAGCTAAAACGGGACGACCTTTTTGTGGGGCATCAGGGAAAATTTTGGATGAACTCTTAGGTTCAGTTAGTATCAAAAGAGAAAATGTTTATATTACAAATATTCTAAAAGACAGACCTCCTGAAAATCGTGATCCCCAGAAAGAAGAAATTAAAACCTGCATTCCTTATTTAGAAAGACAAATTGAGGTTATCAAGCCAGAAGTTATTTGTCCTTTGGGTAGATATGCAATGGAATTTTTAATGGAGAAGTTTGGCTTAAAAAATTTGATTGAGCCAATTAGCAAAATTCATGGAAAAGTTTTTGAAACAAAAACACTTTTTCAAAATATAAAAATTATTCCATTTTATCATCCAGCCGTAGCAACTTACAATCCAAATATGAAAGAAATTTTGAAAAAAGATTTTCAAATTTTAAAGAAATCTAAATAACGCCAGAAGATTTAACTTTAAAAGTAAGAAATCTTAATGTAGAGCTGGGAGGAGAACGAATATTAGAGAATTTGGATTTTGATTTTTAAAACAAAAACATGGAAAGTTTTTTAGAATTAAAAAACGAAATTTTAAAATGCAGATATTGTAAAGATAAATTTGGTTTTGAGCCAAATCCTATTTTTTGGGGAAACGAGTTTGCTAAAATTGTTCATATTAGTCAGGCGCCATCAAAAAATGTTCATAAAACAAGTAGACCATTTAATGATTTAAGTGGAAAGCGGTTAAGAGAATGGTATCAAGTTTCAGAAGAAATTTTTTATAATCCTGATTTATTCTATATTACTGCTATTGCTCACTGTTTTCCCGGTAAGGATAAAAATGGTAGCGATATTAAACCCCCAGTAGAATGTGCTCAAAAGTGGTTATTAAAAGGGCTATCTCTTGTGGGGAATAAAATTTATTTAATTGTAGGAAAAGAAGCCGCTAATTTTTTATTTCCAAACAAGAATTACGCCAAGCTTATTTTTGAAGACCAGTTATTAAACGGTAAAGCTGCTTTTGTTTTACCCCATCCTTCGCCAGTAAATTCAAAATGGTTTAGAGATAATCCGAATTTTTTAACAAAAAGATTGCCTCAAATTAGAAAAGTCATTCATAAAGTTTTAGAAATTTAATATGCCGTTTACGCCATTTCATTGGGGACCGAGTTCTTGGATAGGATTAATCCGATTTTTTGCTTGCCCTGAGCCTGCCGAAGGGGTAGAATATATGAAAGGTCAAAACATTAAATTAATTTAAAAAATATGACAAATACAATTATTATAGCGATTATCATTATCCTTTTATCCTCAATTAGGCAGATAAACCAATATGAAAGGGGAGTTAGGTTTATGTTAGGGAGATATGTTGGTTTAATGAATCCTGGATGGAGATTGGTTTGGCCAATTATCCAGTCCTATAAAAAAGTAGATCTAAGAGTAAAAGCAGTTGATGTGCCAAACCAAGAGGCAATTACGAAAGACAATATTTCAGTTAGTGTAAATGCAGTTATTTATTATAAAGTTAGAGAAGCTAATAAGGCGATTTTAGAGGTAGAGAATTTTTATTACGCTATTTCACAATTAGCTCAAACAACAATGCGAAATGCTGTAGGGCAAGTGGATTTAGATCAACTTCTTTCTCAGAGGGATAGAGTTTCAGAAAGTATAAGAAGCATTATTGATAAAGATTCTGATCCTTGGGGAATTCAAGTTGATAATGTTGAGTTAAAAGATATAACATTACCAGAAGAAATGAAGAGAGTGATTGGTAAACAGGCTGAAGCAGAAAGAGAAAAAAGATCAATAATTATTAAAGCTGAAGGCGAAGTGATTGCAGCAAGTAATATGGCTAAAGCTGCGAGTATATTATCATCAGCTAATGGAGCTCTCCATTTAAGAACTCTTCAATCAATTAATGACTTAAGTTCTGACCAGTCAAATACTATTATCTTTGCGGTACCTTTGGAAGTTTTAAGATCATTTGAAGGATTTGGCAAAAATTTACTAAAAGGGGAAAAAGAAAAAGTTAATTAAGACAAAGATTAATTTGGATGATTAATTTTGCTGCCATAGTTGGGATTATTGGAATGATATTCTTGTTAACTGCCTTTGCTTTAAATTTGTTCAAAAAGGTTACGCAAGATTCGTTAACTTATAATATTTTTAATATAATCGGAGCAGGGCTTTTAGCTTATTATGCTTATGCTTTAAACAGTGTTCCTTTTTTAATTCTTGAAGCTATTTGGATATCATTTGCAGTTTATAAATTAATATTTTCTAATAAAAAAAATTAAAAAAATAAAATGACAAAATCTATAATATTGACATTTTGGGCATTGATAGTGGTATTTCTTTTAATAATGAGTCAACTTTTTATTCCTCTAGTTGGGGAATTAATTAGTGGTCCTATTGTTTTTTTATTACCGTTTATTATTTTTTCTTTACTGGGTATTATCCTAGTATTTTTAACCATAAAACAAAAAGTAGAGGGAACGCTTAAAAAATTCTTAATATTAACAGGAATTTCGGCAACAGGTTTTTTTGTTTGTGTCTTTTTGCATAATGTTTTCTATGGCTTAAGTATAATAACCAATCAGATTCCTATATTAAGTTTTGTGATGGAAATGCTTGATATAGCATTCTTTATTATTGCGACTTTAATTTGCCCTTTGGCGTTTGTGATTGGTGCTATAGGAAGTATAATAGTATTTATCAATAAGAAAAAAGAAAACATTGTTCTTTGAAGATCTTTTTAGAAAAGATATAAAATAATATTAGAAAAGGAGGTTAGATTATGAAAATTGAAAAGAGAATAATAAAGGTAAAGGGAATAAGATTTTCTACAGAAGTTGATGATAAGGAGGTCGCAAGAGCATTTTTATACATTCTTTATAATGATTTGCATGCAGAGCCTTTTGGGTTTTTAGAAGATGTCTATGTTGATGAAAGCCTAAGAGGACAGGGCATAGGAACGCAGTTACTTAATCAAGTTATTAATGAGGCAAAGAAAATAGGGTGTTATAAAATAGTTGCAACAAGTCGGCATTCAAGAACCAAAGTTCATAAATTATATAAACGCCTTGGTTTTCAGGACCAAGGAATAGAATTTAGGTTAGATATAAAAAAAATTAAAAATTTGCTATAATTAGAATAATTGAAAGGTTGAAATAAGTTAATTTTTTAAAATATTAATAAAATGGCTAAATCCTACAAATATGCTACCTTAATTTGTTTCATTCTTAGTGCCTTTGCTCTATTAGGAATTATAATTGGGATTATTAAGTCAAATCCTCTCATAACAATTCTATTCTTATTACCTACGGTGATTTATGAGGTTTATCGAACAGAGGGGAAGTCAACCAAATGGGCTTCTTGGGGACTCCTGATTGTTTTTGTTGCTGAGGTAATTCTTGTTGCTTTTCACATCAATTTTGATTTGGCAGCATTTTTAGGGACCACACAAGAGAGTGTGGCTGGGTATAATATTCCACTTGGTGATATTAAAGTTGTTGGGCCAGGTATTATGGCTGTTTTGGCGCTCATATTGTTTGTTCGCACCAGGGGCCGCTATACTAAGTGGTTAGCAATAATTATTTTTGTTACTGCTATTGCTGTTGTATACGCCTTAGATCCAAGTATTTTTTCTCAATTACTTCGCTTTGGGGTCAGTGAGGGGCTTCATCAGATAGATTTTTAGATATTATTATGTTATAATAAAAATAGATCAAGGAGCTCTTATTTATTTTGCTAAGGTCGAATGAGAGCTAAGTAATTAAATTTTTAAATCATTTAAATATTATTTATGGCAGCAAGAAAAGTTTATCATATAGTTCATAATCCTGGACAAGAAAAGGATTGGAAAATCAAAGAAGAGAATATAGACGAACCCGTGGGCTTATTTAGCAATAAAGAAGAAGCAATTGAGAAGGCAAAGGAAATAGCGAAAGCAAATGAACCCAGTCAGATAATAATTCACCGGGAAGACGGTCAGATTCAGACTGAGTATACCTATGGAGATGACCCAAGAGAGCATAAGGGTTAGTGTGAAATAAAGAGTTAGATGTTTTATGAGGGGGGTGCTGTTATTCGAAAATATTACTAATTTTTAGGGATAATAGCGCCTCTTTTATTTAGCATTGGTTTGACATATTAAGATATTGGATGTATACTTGAACAGGTCGTAAATTAAGTTAAAGAGCAAAAGATGAGTAACAAACTTTATGTAGGCAGTCTTTCCTATGATACTACTCAAGAAAGCTTAGAAAAATTATTTTCTGAAGCTGGAAAAGTGGAATCCGCAGCTGTTATCACAGATAAATTTTCTGGAAGATCAAAAGGTTTTGGTTTTGTAGAAATGTCATCTGAAGAAGAAGCTAAAAAAGCCGTTGAAATGTTTAACGGTAAAGAATTAGACGGAAGAACTATCATAGTTGATGAAGCAAAGCCAATGAAGAAAAGTTTTTAAATAAGTTTTCTTCGTAATGCAAAAGGAGCCCGAAAGGGCTCTTTTTGTATTAGTCGTAATATGTTATAATTATTATAACCAAAATAAAATAGTATAAAAATGAAAATATTAAAAATTTTAGGATTATCAATTTTTTGTTTATGCTTTTTATTATTAACAGGATTTGGTACGTACAGATTTTTAGAAGATTCTACTATTCCATTTATGATAAAATGGGGGACGATTGGTTTGATTTTAGGAATAATTATGGTTTTAATTTCTTTAATTATAGAAAGGGTTAAGGATAATAAAAATAATAAGATATAATAAAAATATGATTATTGTCACTTCTGATCAAATTTTTGGTCAAGAGATTAAAGAAACTCTTGGTTTAGTAAAAGGTAATACTATTAGAGCTAAACATATAGGCAAAGATATTCTTGCTGGGTTAAGAAACATTGTTGGAGGAGAGATAAAAGAATATACAGAAGCGCTTAATGAAGCAAGAGAAGAAGCTTTAAGCCGAATGGAAAAAAGCGCTCAGGAGTTAGGCGCTGATGCAATTATTGGTGTACGTTTTACAACTTCTGCAATTATGTCTGGAGCAGCTGAACTTCTTGTCTATGGAACAGCAGTAAAATTAGGAAAATAAATCTCATAGAAGATAATTTGTTCTTTGAAAAATATAAATAAAAAAAAGAAAGGAGTGAGAGTCATGACTAGATGGGATAAATTAAAAAAAACGCTGGCGATAGAATCGTTAGAAAGGTTGATGAATTTTGGTAGCCATCTTTCTAATCCACAATTAATTGCTCTTTTAAATGTTGCTGAAAAAATGACCAATGAAAAAGATATTAAGAGTGTAATTGCTAATGCTAGAGAGCAGGTAGAAAAAGGCCACCCTTGGGTTGATTTAGCTAAAAGGATATTTAAAGACCTTCATCCAAATTATAGAAAATTAATATTAAATTTCTTTGTTAATTCTATAATTTGGAGTCTTTCTAAGAGGAGAGAAATTAAGAAAGAAAAAGGGTTTTTGCCTCCGTTTTCAATTGTTATTTCTCCTAGTATGAGATGTAATCTTAATTGCAAAGGATGCTATGCCGGACAATATAGAAAAGAAAAAGGTTTGTCCGTTGATCTAGTGGATAGCATTATAAGTCAAGGCAAGAAAATGGGGATACTATTTTATACTATTTCAGGAGGGGAACCGTTTTTGAGAAAAGATTTGTTGAAGGTTTATGAAAAACATAATGATTGTGTTTTTCATATTTACACAAACGGGACATTGCTTAATAAGCTTTATGCCCAAAAGTTGGTAGAATTGGGAAATATAATGCCATTAATTAGTATAGAAGGATCAATAGAGGAAACCGACGCTCGTCGTGGAAAAGGAATCTACAAAAAGGTAATGCATACCATGGATATTCTTAAAGAAGAAAAGGTTCCATTTGGTTTTTCAGCAACTCATACCAGTTTAAATACCAAAAAAATCCTTAGCGATGAGTTTATAGATTTAATGATAGAAAAAGGAGCTATACTTGGATGGTTTTTTCAATATATCCCAATTGGACAAAAACCAAATTTGACTTTTATTCCAAGCATAGAAGATAGAGATTTAAGGCGGAGAACTATCCTTAGGTGGCGTAATACAAAATCAATTGCAACATATGATTTTTGGAATGATGGGCATTATGTAAGAGGCTGTATTGCAGGAGGACGGTACTTACACATTGTTAGTAATGGCGATGTAGAACCTTGTGTATTTGTTCATTTTGCAGTTGATAATATCAAGGATAAGTCGTTGGAAGAAATTTTAATCTCGCCCTTTTTCAAAGCAATACAAAAAAGGCAACCGTATATGGATGAGGATGAAAAAAAGCCAAATTATCTTCGTCCATGTATGATTATTGATCATCCTAATATTCTAAGAGAGGTAGTAAAAGAAACAAATGCCCATCCAACTTGTGAAAAGGCAGAGGAAATTCTTACTGGATCTATTGCTTCTGAATTAAATAGGATTGCTTTAGAATGGAAAGAAAAGGCTACACCTATATGGGAAAAAGAATATAAAAGGTATCATGAAGGCAGTTTATAAATTAAGCTGCCTTCTTAAATTAAAAATTAACTTTACATTTATACATAGCAGAGCTTGATTCATACTCTAAACGAGAAATAGTTTTTTTAATTTTCCCGTTTCTACTCGAAATTGTTCTCATTATGGTACAAGGCTTGACCTTTGATACTTATGGGTATATACTCATAATAGGTAGTCAATATAGCAAATATATTAATCAAAGGTCGGGCTATCTTGAAATTATAAATTCGTAAATTAAAAAAATAAAAATATGCCAAGATTTGATCAAACTGGTCCTTTAGGATTCGGTCCTGGTACTGGCTGGGGCATGGGTCCATGTGGCGCTGGAATGGGATATGGTAGAAGATTTGGACGTGGATTCGGCTCAAGAAGGTTTTATACTAAAAATGAAGAAGCAGAGATGTTAAAAGAAGAAGCTAAGGATATGGAAGAGGAGTTAAAAGCGATACAGGAGCGATTATCCGAATTAAAGAGCCAAAAATAAAAGAAGGTTGATGACCCAGCTCTTTCTGAAAAGAGAGAGCTGGTGACCTTCTTTTATGGTATAATATAATAAATTTTAATAATTTAACCATGCCAAGACCAAGACTTTGTCGGAGAATTAGATTCAATACAAATATAACCTATTTTAAACCTCAGGGCGTGCCAATGAGGTTCTTAGAAATTATTGAACTAACTGCTGAAGAAGTAGAAGCTTTAAGATTGAAAAATATAAAAGATTTAGACCAAGAAAAAGCAGCTAAAAAAATGAATACATCGCAAAGCACTTTTCAAAGAATATTATCATCAGCTTATAAGAAAATATCAGATGCTTTGATAAATGGTAAAGCTATAAAAATAATTTGTGGATAATATGTGGATAGTTTTTAGATTTTAATTAAAACATTAGGACTTTTGCTTTATTAAAGCGAAAAAATCCTCTATTGAAAATAGGGGATTTTTTATTTTTGCTTCTTGACTTAATGGATCAATGGGGAGTAAAATGGAAGAAAGTGGATAGATGTGGATAAGTGTGGGGATAAATAAGTTTTTTGTGGAAAACTTTTAAATTTACTCATGATGTTTATTGGAGAATATTATTACACAATAGACCCAAAAGGAAGAATAGCTGTTCCTTCGAAGCTAAGAAAAATCCTTTCTAAAGGAGGAGTCATTACAAAAGGATTAGATAATTGTCTTTTTATTTTTTCTATAAAAGATTGGCAGCAAATGGCAGAAAAAATTAAAGGGTTGCCTTTAAGCCAATCTAATTCTCGAGCTTTTTCCAGACTAATGCTTGCTGGTGCAATGGATATTAAGTTAGATAGTCAAGGGAGAATTCTTGTTCCAGATTATTTAAGAAGATATGTAGGGTTAAAAAAGAAAATTGTTTTGGCAGGTGTCTATAATCGCTTAGAGGTTTGGGATGAAAAAGAATGGGAAAAATATAAAAAGAGAACAGAAAAAGAATCCGGTGATATAGCGGAAAAATTAGGAGATTTAGGAATATAAAATTATGACGCACGTTCCAGTACTTTTAAAAGAAGTAATCGGTTACTTAGACCCACAAGCAAATGAAAATTTTATTGATGCGACAGTAGGGGAAGGAGGACATGCGCTAACTATTCTTAAATTAATCGAACCAGATGGAAAATTAATAGGTATAGATTTATCAAAAGAAGTTATAGGGAGAATTGCTAAAATAAAAGATAAAAACGAAAAATTAAAAAATAGATTGATTTTAGTTAATGATTCTTATGTTAATTTAGAAAAGATTGTTAAGAAAAATCATTTTAAGCCAGTTCACGGAATCTTATTTGATTTAGGGATGTGTTCATGGCACTTAGAAGCATCAGGAAGAGGATTTTCTTATTTAAGAGACGAACCATTGGATATGCGCTTTAATCCCAAGAATGATTTAACGGCTGCAGAGATTATAAATTTTTGGGACATAGAAAAAATAGAAGAGGTTTTAAAAAAATTTGGGGAAGAAAAGTACGCGCATCGTATTTCTTTAGCAATTAAAGAAGAGAGGAAAAAAGAAAGGATTATTGGAACTCAGCAATTGGTGGATATTTTAAAAAGAACTCTTCCAAAAAATTATGACAAGAAAAGAATACATTTTGCCACACGTACATTTCAAGCTTTGCGTATTGCTGTAAATAATGAATTGCAAATAATAGAAAATGGAATTGAGCAAGCAATTAGAATTTTAGGTCCAGGAGGAAGAATTGCAGTGATTTCATTTCATTCCTTAGAAGATAGAATTGTAAAAAATCTTTTTAAGGAAAAAGCTAAAATTGGGGAGTTAAACATTCTCACTAAAAAGCCAATAACTCCTTGCCCAGAAGAGATTAAAAATAATATACATTCTCGATCCGCAAAACTGCGCGCTGCTGAAAAAATATAAATTACTGTTAATTATTTAATTTTATCCATGACAACTATTTATAATTACAACAAAAACAATAGAAAGCATTCAATTGTTTTGAGTTCTACAAAAAAATATAGCTCTCGTAAAAAGAGAAAATTTCAATGTTTTATGAATGAGGCAGGAGAGTATATAGGATATATTAAATTAGTTATTCTTCTTTTAATTCCATTTTTAATGATTGGAGGTTGTTGGCTGATGCTTTTTGGGAAAAATATTTCCCTTAATTATATGATTAATAATTTAAAAAATGAGATCAGCCAAAATCAAGAAGAACTTGATTATTTAACAGAAAAATCTGCATTTATTACTTCTTCTCAAGAAATAGAAGAATGGGCTAAAGACAACGATTTTATAAAAGTAGGGCATATTTCTTACTTAAATCTGATAAATGATAATTTAGTCCAAAGATAAGTTTTCTATGAGAAGAAAAAATAAAAACTTTTTTAAAAGGACTGCTAGAAATAGTCAATCTTTTCAAGGAAGAATTCCCATTATTCATTTTCTATTTATTATTCTTTTTCTATTTTTAGGTTATTGGCTCTATAATATTCAGGTAAAAGAGAATTTAAAGTTTGTAAATCAGGCAGAAGCTCTTCATGATACAACTACAATTTTGCCTCCTGACAGAGGTTTGATTTATTTTCAGGATAAAAATAAGGAATATATTCCTGCTGCCATTAATAAAAAATATAATTCCCTTTATGCTATCCCAAAAGAAATAAAAGATCCAGAGGAAACAAGCAGGTTTTTATCTAAAATAATTCCTTTGTCTTACGAACAAATTTTTTCTCGTTTAAGCAAAACTGATGATCCATATGAACCACTTCTTAAAAAGATTGAAGATGATGATTTGATTAATAATATTCAGAACGCGCAGATAAAAGGCATTTATATTGGTGAAGAGAGTTATCGCTATTATCCATTAGGTTCTTCTGCTGCACAAGTAATTGGATTTGTTGGAGAGGCGGACGACGGGTTAATTAAAGGGCGTTATGGATTAGAGTCTTATTATAATACTATTCTTTCTGGTAAGAAAGGCATTTTTATGGGAATTAAAGACGCATTGGGGCGTTTAGTTCGTTCCAATTTTTCTGAGGAAGAAAAAACTATTGAAGGGCTTTCAATTGAAACTACTATAGATAAAAATATTCAATTTGCTACCGACAAAATTTTGGAGGATTTGATAAAGTACAGGGAAGCAAGTAAGGGCACAATTATTGTAATGGAGGTAAAAACAGGAAGAATTTTAGCGTTAGCCAATATACCAACATTTAATCTTAATGATTTTTCTAATATAGAGGACTATTCAATTTTTAGAAATTTTGCTACGGAAGAAAGATATGAGCCTGGCTCAGTGATGAAGCCTTTTACTATGTCAGCAGGAATTGATACTGGCAAGGTTACCCCAGATACTACCTATATTGATAAAGGGTATTATGATATAGGCGGTTTTCATTTGACTAATTATCAAAATGAAGTTCATGGAAAGTCTACAATGCGCAATGTTTTAGAGAAATCTATAAATACTGGAGCAATTTTTGTAGCTGAGAAAGTAGGAAGCGAGAATTTAAGAAAATATTTTAAAAAATTTGGTTTTGCAGATACAACGGGAATAGATTTACCTTTAGAAATCAGTGGCGATTTATCTAATTTAGAATATCCAAAATCCAATCCCACTTATTCTGCAACTGCTTCTTATGGAGTTGGAATATCTATTACACCTATGGAATTAATTAAAGCTTATACGGCAATAGCAAATAAAGGACGTTTGGTTACTCCATATTTAGTGGAAGGTACAATGGATAGAGCCGGCAATCGCACTACTCTAATGTCAACTGAATCTTTATCAGATTTTCCTCAAGTAATAAAACAGGAAACCGCAGAAACCTTAACCTCAATGTTAGTTGGAGTAATCGAAAATGGTTTTGGGGGAAATGCTAAAATTAAAGGTTATAGCATTGCTGGCAAGACAGGAACTTCTTATATAGCTTTAGAAGATAGAAAAGGGTATTCTGACGAGGTTATTCATACCTTTGTAGGGTTCTTTCCAGCTTCAAATCCCGAATATATTATTTTAGTAAAAATGGATAAACCGCAATGGGGCAAAGAAGCTGCTAGTTATACTGTAACTATAGCTTTTAGAGAGGTTGAACAATTTCTAATAAATTATTACAATATCCCACCAGACGAAATTTAAATTATGAAAAGAAAATTTATTCAATATATACTTAAATATCTTGCGAAACTTATTTTGTGGCGCTATAAGTCTCTTATTATTGGCGTAACAGGAAGCGTTGGAAAAACTTCTACAAAAGAAGCTATTTATACTGTTCTAAGAAAGAAATTTGGAATTGAAAGAAATATTTTTAATTTAAATACAGAGATAGGAATGCCCCTTACTATAATTAGGGGTAAAGACGCTAAACGAAATATTCTGCTTTGGTTTTATAATTTTTTTCATACTTTTTGGCTGTTTATTTTCAAAAAGAAGACATATCCAGAAATATTAGTTCTCGAGATGTCTGAAGATGCTCCCGGTATGATAAAATATTTAGTCGATTTAGCACGGCCTAAAATAGCTGTAGTTACTACTATTGGAGATCCTCCTGTTCATTTAGAATATTATAAAAATATCAATCAGTTGATTGAAGAAATAAGTTATTTGCCCCAAAGCTTATCTTTAGACGATACGATTGTTTTAAATGCTGATAATCCATTAGTTTTAAATTTTAAAGACAAAACCGTTGCCAAAGTTTTTTCTTACGGTTTTTCTGAAAATTCTGACGTTAAAATAACAGAATATAAATTAATTAATACAGAGAATTTAGAAAATATAGGAATGAGTTTTCGCTTAGAATTTAGTGGCAGTTTTGTGCCAGTGAGGATTGAAGGCGTTTTTGGAAAAGGACAAATTTATGCTTTGGCTGCCGCTGCCGCTGTGGGACTATCTTTGGATATGAATTTGATAGAGATTAGCGAAGCAATGAAGGATTATAAAGTAGCGAGAGGGAGGACAAAATTTATGCCCGGGATAAATAACAGCTGGCTATTAGATGATTCTTATAACGCTTGCCCAGATTCAGTTCGTGTTGCCTTAGATTTACTTAAAGAAGTTCCTGCAAAGAGAAGAATAGTTGCTTTAGGAGATATGAAGGAATTAGGCGTAAATTCAAATCAGGCTCATATAGAAATAGGAAGAGATATAGCAAACGTAGCTCAAGTTTTTATTGCTGTAGGAGAAGAAATGATTTTTGCCAAACAAATAATTGATGATGAATATCCTAACATAGAGACTTTTTGGTTTAAAGATAGCCAAGAGGCAAAAACATCAATTAAAAAAATGATAAAAAAAGGCGATTTAGTATTGATTAAGGGCTCACGCGCAATGGAAATGGAAAAGATTACCGAGGAATTAAAAAATTCGAACTCTGGATAATTATGTTTCTATGTGCTATATTTTTTCTACTTGCCGTCATCGTCTAGTTCGGCTTAGGACGCATGGTTCTCATCCATGTAACTCGGGTTCAAATCCCGGTGACGGCACATATGAAAAATATATCGAAAAAAAGCTGGCTATTATTAGGTATGAGTTTTATTATATCCATCTTTTTAAATTGGCTAGTCTATAGGAAAACTGGACCTAATTTTCCAGTAATTTTTCGTTCTAATGATTTTGGCATTAATTTTTTAGGTAATAGAAACCTGCTTTGGCAAATCCCAGTTTTAGGCATCATTTTTGTTTATATAAATTATTGGCTTTCACGATTATTCCAGCATTTCAATAAAAGCTTGAGTAATTTACTTTTTTTTGCTAATATAGGAGTTGCTGTTCTGGTATTTTTAATTAGCGCGCAGATTTACATTTTAAATAGATAATTATATGTTGGCAGTTGTTGAAACAGGAGGAAAACAATATTTAATTTCTCCTAAACAAAAGATAAAAATAGAAAAAATAAAAGACGTAAAAGAAGGGGATGAAATAACTTTTGATAAGGTTCTTCTTTTGGTTGATGACAAAGGCGATGTAAAAATAGGCCAACCTTATATTCAAGGAACAAAAATTATTGCAAAATGCGAAGAATCAGGAAGGTCTAAAAAAATTATTGTTTTTCGTTATCACAATAAAACTCGCTATAAAAAGAAAAAAGGGCATAGGCAGCCCTTTATGAAAGTAGAAATTCAATAATTCGTATATTCGTGATGAATTCGTTATTCGTTGATTCTTATTTTCTTCCTTCAATGGCGTTTATTAAGGTTTCTGCATCGGCAAATTCTACTTCTCCTCCCTGTGGAAGTCCACGAGCCAATCTTGTTATTTTAATTTTGTCATTCAAATCTTTAATAGATTTTTCCAAAGAGTAGGTGGTTAAGTTACCTTCTGATGTAGAGCTGAGGGCCAGAATTACTTCTTTTACTGGATGATTTGAGGTTTGAGCTTTTTTAATGCGCAATAAAAGCTGAGGAATTGTTATCCTTAGTTTTTTATTTTCATCGATTTCTGATAATAATCTTCCTAAAACGTGGTAAACGCCGTCATATTTATTTGTTTTTTCTATAGACAAAAGATCAGTTTCTTTCTCCACAACACATATAACTGATTTGTCTCTTCGCGGATTATCACAAATCTTACATAATTTATTGCCTAAGGATTCTTTTCCTTGTTCTGTTTCTGTGATGAAAAAACAATTTGGGCATACCTGCGTTTTAGAAAATAAATCAACGAAGGCATGATAAAAATTATTTTGAGATTCTTTTTTTTGATGTAACAACCAAAAAGCCAAACGCGCAGTCTGGCGTGGTCCCATACCTGGGAGTTTTGAGAATACATTTATAAAATTTTCTATTGGTTTTGGTAAATCCATTTTTGTTATATTAAAACTTAATAGTTTTAATTCAACGTTCTTGAGCGAAGCGAAAGGTTGTTATATTAAAACTTAATAGTTTTAATTCAACGTTCTTGAGCGAAGCGAAAGGTTGTTATTATTCCCCTTCTATGTTAGGAAACTTTTCATCTTTTTCCAGATTGCGGAAACTTGCCAATTGTTCATTAAAGAATAGATTTGCATGACCTAAAGGACCATTACGATGTTTTGCAATTATAATTTTAGCAATATTTTTATTCTCAGAATCTTCCTTATAGCGGTCTTCCCGATAGACAAAAAGGACTACATCGGCATCTTGTTCTAAACTGCCTGTTTCTCTTAAGTCAGAGAGTTTAGGAATACACAAAGGCCTTGCTTCGACAGCGCGGTTAAGCTGTGAAAGAGCTAACACAGGTATATTTAATTCTCTTGACAGCGCTTTTAAAGAACGCGAAATTTCAGAATATTGTTGGACAGTGCTTTCACGAAAAAGTGAAGGGCTAATTAATTGGATATAGTCCACAATAATTAAGCCTAAATTTGTTTCTGCCTGTAGTCTGCGCGCCATTGTTCGAATTTGCATTACTGTAGGTGAAGCAGCATCATCAATAAATATTGGAGCTTCGGACAGACGGGATAAAGAATCCTGAATAAGAGTAAAATCATTGATATCTTCATCAGTAGAAAGACGCCCTGTTCTTATTTTCCATAAATCAACTGTAGATTCAGCTGATATTAATCTGTCAACCACTTGATCTTTTGACATTTCTATACTGAATATCCCTACTGGAATTTTTTCTTTTAAAGCCACATGACGCGCAATATCCATAGCAAGAGATGTTTTTCCTAAAGAAGGCCGTCCTCCCAAGATAATTAAATCAGATTTTTGTAAACCGCCAAGCCAATGATCTAAATCATGAAATCCTGTGGATATTCCCCGTAATTTATCGCCACCCTTATGCAATTGGTCTATTCTCTCAAAAGCTTTTACTAATTCTCCTTTTAAAGTCACGAATTCATGCGCTATAGATTTTTCAGAAATAGAGAAAATGATTTGTTCTGCATTGTCTAAAACCTCATTTATATTTTCTGATTCTTGCCATCCTAATTCAGCAATTTTATAGGAAGCGGCGATTAAATCACGCAATACTCTTTTTTCATGAACGATATTGGCATAATGAATTACATGTGCGCTTGTAGGCGTTTTATTAACCAAAGACGTTAAAAAACTTGCTCCTCCTATTTCTCCCAATTGTTTTTTTTCTTTTAAGCGATTAGATAATGAAAGAACGTCAATCGGGGCATTTTTATTGTATAAGTTTAGAATAGCTTCATAAATAATGCGATGTTGGGGCTGATAAAAGTCTTCAGGAAATAAAATATCAGCAACTTTAACAATTGCGTCTTTATCTATCATAAAAGATCCTAATGTTGATTCTTCCGCCTCTATATTTTGAGGTGGAAGTTTTGAAATTTTGTTTTTTTCGGCCATATTAAAATTTTGATTTTATAATCGTACCTTTTTTTGTATCTTCTAACAAAAACCCGGATTTTTCTATGGTCTTTCTTATTTTATCAGCTTTTATCCATTCTTTCATTTCTCTTAATTGCTCTCTTTTTTTTGCTAATTCTTTTATCTTTTTTGGCGGAATAACAAGTTGAATTTTATCTAATCCTAATCCCAATACTTTATCAAATCTTAAGGCTATTTCATAGGCTTTTTTTGAAATGGTATTATTTGCTTTTTTTGGATTGTTTCTAATCTGATAATAAGCTTTTATTAATTTCCAGAATGCAGCCAAAGCCCTTGGAGTATTAAGATCGTCATTAATTGATATTTCAAATTCTTTCTTCACTTTACTTAATGGGAGAACTGTTCTCCTTTGTTTTATAATCTTTTTCTTATCGATCAGACAATCCAAAATGAAGTTATAGATATTACTCAGGCTTTCTTGGGCATTTTCCAATGCCTTTTGGGAAAATTCCAAAGATGTTCTGTAATGGCTATTTAGAACTAAATAACGAAATGCAAGAGGGGAAAAACCAGATTCTTCAATATTTTTAATTAAAATTGTATTACCTTCAGATTTTCCCATTCGCGTATTTTTTAAAACAAGAAATTCTCCATGCAACCAGAAATTTACGAATTTTTTATTTGTTACAGCTTCTACTTGAGCTATTTCATTAGTATGATGAATAGGAATTAGATCTGTTCCTCCAGTATGTATATCAATTGTTTGCGCTTTTTTTGGAAAAAGTTTTTTTCCTTTAAAAGCTTCTCCTAAATATTTTAAATTAATAACAGAGCATTCAATATGCCATCCTGGAAATCCAATACCCCAAGGCGATTGCCACTCCATTTGTCTTTTGGAATTTTTAGGAGAGAATTTCCAAAGAGAAAAATCAGTAATATTCTTTTTCTCTGGAGATAATTCAATTCTTGCGCCAGCCTTCAATGTTTTATTAAGTTTTTTAAAATTCATTCCAGTCAACTTTCCATAATCTTTCAATTTAGAAGTATCAAAATAAATTCCATCACTAGTTTGATAAGTGAAGTTATTTTTTTGTAGAGCCTTAATAAGTTCAATGTCTTCTTTAATATGATCTGTTGCTTTAGCCACTATATCTGGATAAAGAATATTTAATTTTTTACAATCAGCAAAGAAAGATTTAGTGTAAAACTTGGCAATTTCAAAAGCTGACTTTTTTAATTTTTTTGCCGCTTTTTCTATTTTATCTTCGCCTGTATCAGCGTTAGAAGTTAAATGTCCAACATCAGTAATATTCATTACATGCTTAACTTTGTATTGTTGATATAATAAAGCTCTTTTTAAGATATCCTCAAAAATATATGTTCTTAAATTTCCAATATGCGCATAAGAATAAACAGTTGGACCACATGTATAAAGCCCAACTTGCTTATCTTTTATTGGTTTAAAAACTTGTTTCTTTTTAGTAAGTGTATTATAGAGATGAAGCATTTATTTTGAGTGTAGTGAAAAACAAGGTTCTGCCGAGTGAAACGAGGCAGGTTCTTATAGGAATTTTCTTTTTTTAAGGTAAGAAAAGATTAATATTGATGGTATAAAAGCAATGAATAAAATAAACCAGAAGTCATAAGGGGTGCCAACAAAAGGTAAATAGCGAGTGTTCATTTGATAAGCGCTCACCACCAAAAGAGCGGGCCAGGTTATCAGAGAAAGAATGGTATAAACTCTGGTTAAAAGATTAATTTTGTGCTCGATCAAAGAGTTATTGGTATTTTCTAATGATTCTATATTGTCTTTAAAACTATCAATAAGATTTTCCACTTTTGTGCTATCACCAACTAAATCATCAAAATAAATGCGTTTATTTTCTCCAAAAATCCGTGGTCCTTGTCTAGACAAAGAACAGAAAGTTTCTTTTAAATATCTAAATATTCTTTGGAAATTTAAAACATCCCTTTTTATGAAGGATATATTAGGAATTGCGTCTTCTGCTTTGCCTTGAAAGATATCTTTTTCTACATCGTTAATTTTCTTCTGGATGTGATAAATTTCTCGTATTGCAAAATCCAAAAAATATTCTGTAATAAAATAAAGAAGTTTTATAGTATCATTAAGATACAACTTTTCAAAATCTTTTGTATAAACTTTTTCCATAAATTCTTCACGCATCACTGTGCTTTTTTCATAGCAAATCGTAATAAGAGTATTTTTATCCAATATAACATCCAGTTCCCATGGGGAAGATTTTTTTTCAATAGCGTTCCAACATGGAAAGTGAGTTACCAAAAAAATATAGCTATCGTATACTTCGGTTTTATTTCTCTGAGAAGGCATTCTAACCTCTTCCAAGATAATAGGGTGGAAACGATAGTTTTTGCGAAGATATTCAATATCTTCTTGAACAGGGCAGGTGATATCTACCCAAGTAATTTTTCCTTTAAATATTTGTCGCATATAATAAATTGTTGAATTGTTAAACTGTTAAATTGCTACGTTTTTAGTTTATCACGAGGATAAAGACAAAACAACTATTTTTAAGGTGTTTTTGTGGAAAAGCGGGGGACAACGGGTGAGGGGATGTTGTTGAGAAAACTATAGCGTTTTGCGTGTTTTTGAAACAATATTCCGAAGCTTTATATCGCTTAGCACTCTTGACATTTGATTGCTAATGAGTAAAATAAGAGTAAGATAGACAAAAGAATATGGTAATAAAATTAAAAGAGAGAAACAGTTATATTTTAAAAGCTCTGATTAAAGAATATACCCATACTGGTGAACCTGTTGCTTCTGAAATTTTGAATGTTAAATATCGCCTCGGTGTGAGCTCGGCAACGATTAGAAATGATTTTGTAATACTCACTGAAGAAGGTTATTTATACAAACCTTATATTTCAAGCGGGCGTATACCAACAGACAAGGCTTGGAAATTTTTTATTGATACTATTTTTGAGGACGAAAATGATTCTTTAGAACAATGGAAAGAAAAATTGAAAAATCAGGTATTAAAAATTAAACCTAAGCCAAAAGAGCATATTGATTTTATAAAAGAAATAAAGAAATTATTAGATGTAATATCTGAAGAAAGCCATTCGTTCTGTTTTTGTTATTTATTTGAGGAAGATCAAATAATTAAACAAGGGCTTAAATATATGTTCGCGGAAATACTTGAAGAAGAATTATTAAGTTGTAATTTTTTTCAACAGATAGCTGAGTCTTTGGAAAAACTGGATGAAAAGCTAAAATACATAAAGATTGACGAGAATCCTCTTGTTCTAATAGGAAAAGAAAATCCTTTTGTAAGGTCTGACCAATTTAGTTCTTTACTTAGCGTTGTTTCCAGACCAAGGGCGATTTTAGGAATATTGGGACCTAAAAGAATGCCCTATAAAAGAAATATAGCTATTTTAAGGGCAATTACTAATTTAACATCATAATAAAAAATATGACTGATAATAAAAAACAAAAGGAGTTAGAAAAATTAAAAAAAGAGAAAGACGAGTATTTAAAAGGATGGCAAAAAGAAAGGGCTGATTTTATTAATTACAAGAAAGACGAGAAAGAAAGATTTAAAGAGGTTGTAAGGTTTTCTAACGAAAGAATTATTAAATCATTAATTGCTGTCTTGGATGGGTTTGATTTAGCCATTGAAAGTTTTTTACAACAAGGAAAAGATAAAAAAGAAAATGAACATTATCTTAAAGGAATTTATTTAATAAAAAGCCAATTTGAAGATATTTTAGAAAAAGAAGGTATTGAAAAAATTAAAGTTAAATTAGGTGACTCATTTAATCCGGCTCTTCACGAAGTAGTAACAGTAATAGAAGATAAGAAATATTCTCCTGATACAATTACAGAAATTTTAGAAAAAGGGTATATTCTTAATGGCAAAGTAATCCGCCCTTGCCGGGTGATAGTGGCAAAAACAATTTAACAATTTAACAATTAAACAATTAAATTAAATATTATGGCAAAAGTATTAGGTATAGATTTAGGAACAACTTTTTCAGCAATGGCTACTATAGAAGGTGGCCAACCAAAAATTATTGAAAATGCTGAAGGCGAAAGAACCACTCCATCAGTGGCAGCTTTTTCTAAGACCGGCGAAAGATTGACTGGAACATTGGCTCGTCGCCAAGCTATTACCAATCCTCAAGACACGATTTATTCTGTAAAAAGATTAATTGGAAGAAAGTTTTCTGATCCAATCGTTCAAAAAGACAAGAACCTTCTTTCTTACGAAATTAAAGAGGGCGCCAATGGCGGAGTAGAAATAAAAATGGGGGAACGTTGGTACAAACCTCAGGAAATTTCAGCTATGATTTTACAGAAATTAAAAACAGACGCTGAAGCAAAATTAGGAGAAAAAATTACAGACGCAGTAATAACATGCCCTGCTTATTTTGATGATAGCCAGAGAAAAGCGACAAAAGACGCCGGGGAAGTAGCTGGTTTTAACGTAAAAAGAGTAATAAACGAACCAACAGCAGCTGCTTTGGCTTATGGATTAGATAAAAAGAAAGACCAGGAAATTGTTGTTTATGATTTTGGAGGAGGAACTTTTGATATTTCTATTCTTTATGTCTCTCCTGACACGATTGAGGTGAAAGGAACAGGAGGGGATACGCATTTAGGCGGTGATGATTTTGACCAAAAAATAATGGATTGGGTTATAGAAAGTTTTAAACGTGATGAAAATATAGATTTACATAAAGATCCTTTAGCTTTACAAAGAATTAAAGAAGCAGCAGAAAAAGCTAAGAAAGAATTATCTTCAACAATGCAAGTGGAAATTAACTTACCGTTTATTACTTCTGGCGCTTCTGGCCCAAAGCACCTCTCTTATAGTTTAAACCGTTCCAAATTAGAAGAATTAGTTGATGATTATATTAAAAAATCAATTGATTTAACTAAAAAAACAATGAAGGAGTGCGGACTAAAGGCTTCTGATATAGAAGAAATAGTTTTAGTTGGTGGGCAAACAAGGATGCCTAAAATTCAGGAAGAAGTGAAAAAATTATTTGGCAAAGAACCAAATAAAGAAATTAATCCAGACGAAGTTGTGGCAATTGGAGCAGCTGTTCAGGCTGGCATCATAGGGGGAGAAATGAAGGACGTTTTACTTTTGGATGTAACGCCGCTTTCTTTGGGCATAGAAACATTAGGCGGAGTTAATACAGTTTTAATTTCAAAGAATACCACTGTTCCAGTTGCCAAAAGTCAGATATTTTCCACTGCCGCAGAAAACCAGACTTCAGTGGAAATTAATGTGCTTCAAGGAGAAAGGCCAATGTCTGTTGATAACAAGTCTCTTGGGAGATTTATATTAGATGGTATTCCCCCATCTCCTCGCGGTATTCCACAAATAGAGGTAACTTTTGATATTGATGTTAATGGAATTTTAAATGTTACTGCTAAAGATAAAGCTACTGGAAAAGAGCAATCAATTCACATTGAAGGATCTTCAGGTTTGTCAAAAGACGAAATAGAAAAACTAAAAAAGGAAGCAGAATTACACAAAGAAGAAGATGAAAAGAAAAAAGGAAATATTGAAATAAGAAATAATGCTGAATCATTAGTTTATACGACAGAAAAAACTTTAAAAGACGCAGGTGAAAAAGTTCCAGCTGATTTAAAAGCTAAAATTGAAGATAAGGCTAAGGAATTGAAAGAGATTCTGAAAAATGATAACTTTGATATTATAAAGACAAAAACCGAAGAATTGTCACAGTCATTACAAGAAGTAGGAACTCATCTTTATCAACAGCAAAAACAAGAAGAAGAAAAAGGCAAGCCAGAGGAAAAAGAGCCAGATAAGGATGATAAAGATGACAAAGGTGAAAAAGACGACAAAAAAGCTAAGGATGCTGATTTTGAGGAGAAATAATTTAATTTCCATAACTGTGATATAATTTTTTATGGCAAAGAACTCCAATTTTTTAAACAGTTATAAGTTAGCTTATAAAGATAGAACGATCTTCTTCAAAAATTCTATTATAGGCATTTTGATCCTAGCTTGTTTTTCCTTGGGGTCTCTTTTTTTTATTGGATTATTGCAAGATTTTACGAATGCTAATTTAATAGGAACATGTATATTTTGGATAATGGGATTATGTTTACTTCCAATATTCTTTTTATTACTTCCTCTTAAAGATTTTCTATTTTGGAATCTAGCCATTAGCTTAAGCGCATTCATTCCATTAGTGCTCAGCCATCAATGGGATAAGATTATTTGGCTCATTTGGGGCGTTATTTTTGCTCTTTTGTTATTATCAAGAATAAGTATAAAAACAGAATACAACTCACTAATCAATCTTCAGTGGATACGTATAGTTGCCAGAGGGTCTATTTTTATTCTTTTAGGTTTTGTAATATCTTTGTCTGCATTAGCCTCTTTAAATAAAAATACTGTATCTATAGAACAAGGAGGAATTAAATCTTTAGATTATATTTTCTCTCGCACAGGAGTTATACAACCTTTTTCTAATTTGCAACTCTCAGGAACAGTTGATGATATCTTGGGAAAATATATTCAACAGCAAGTTCCAGATTTAGGAGATTTTAGTCCAATAATTAATCAGCCTGTTTTACAAGAAACAAAATCAAAACTTTCTGAATTTTTAAAATACCCTGTTACTGGTAAGGAGAAATTATCGTCTTTGATAGTAGAAGCATTAAAATCTCGTTGGCAAACTTTTTCATCTTTGCTTAAAGTTGGGTTTGGTATTTTAGTTTTTCTAATAGCGCTAAGTTTTCTAAAATTCTTCAATATCATATTTTCTGTTATTTTAATTGCAGTCAGTTGGATTTTTCTTCAGATTCTTTTATCTTTTAAATATTTGAAAATTAAACGTGTCGGAGTAGAAAAACAGGAAATTATTATTGCTAGTTAATATATATGAAAGATTATTATGATATTTTAGGAGTTTCACGTAATGCCTCTCCAGAAGAAATTAAAAAGGCTTTTTATAAATTAGCTCATAAACACCATCCAGATAAAGGCGGTAGTTCGGATAAGTTTAAGGAAATAAACGAAGCATACCAGGTTTTATCTAACAAAGAAAAAAAAGCGCAGTATGATAAATTTGGTCATGTATTTAATGGAGCAGAATCTGGGTTTCAACAGGGATCTTCTGGATTTCAATGGCAAGAAGGCGGGTTTCAATCACCATTTGGTTTTTCTGGTGATTTTGATATTGGAGACATTTTTTCTGATTTTTTTAGAGAAGCCTCTGCTTCTTCAAGAAAAAGAAAAAGCGCATATGAAAATAAGGGGAGAAACATTGAAGTTAATTTAGAAATAGATTTAGAAGAAGCGGCTTTTGGAGCAAAAAAGGATATTTCTTTTAAAACTTATCTTGCTTGTGAGCATTGTCAGGGAAAAGGATATGAACCCAATTCCAAGGTAAAAGAATGTTCCAATTGCAAAGGAGAAGGGGTAATAAGAGAATTAAGAAGAACTTTCTTAGGAGAATTTACTCAAATAATTGAATGCCCAAAATGTAAAGGAAGAGGGAAAATACCTGAGAAGCCATGCAAGGTTTGCGGAGGTGATGGCCGTTATTATGGCAACAAAGAGATCAAAGTGGATATTCCTATTGGAATAAGGGACGGAGAAACAATCAGGATAAGAAAAGAAGGAGAAGCTGGATTATTGGATGGATTAAACGGAGATTTATATATTAGAATAATAATTAAGCGACATTCAGTTTTTGAAAGAAAGGGTGATGATTTACATACGGCTTTGCACGTAAGTTTTACTGAAGCAGTGCTTGGCACTAAAAAAGAGGTAAAAATTCTTAATTCATTAAAAGATAAAGAAAAAAAGATTGTTTTAAAAATTCCTTCTGGAACAGAATCTGGAGAAATTTTTCGTATCAAAGGAAAAGGGGTTAAGCATTTTGACGCTCCAGGCCAGGGAGATTTATATGTTAAAATAAAAATTAAGATACCTAAAAAAGTTTCTGCGTATGCAAAAGAACTTTTAGAAAAATTGCAAAAAGAGATAGAATAAAATATACTAAGTTGAAGAAATACTAAAAAATCAAAAAATAATAAAAAATATGAAAAATTTTACAACTTTAATAAAAGAAAGTTTTGATATTTACAAACAGAAAATAAAATCTATTTTGACATTGATGATTATTTTTTGGGGCCTATCAATGATTCTTGGTGTATTGATTTCATTAACTTCACCTGAGAGCATAATAGAAAACGGCGGATACTTTTCTCTTTTGTTTATTCTTGGTTTATGCCTATTTGTTGTTTCCTTATACTCATTGATAATATTTTCTTTCACATTATTAGCAATAAAACCAGTCGAAACTAAATTAAAAGAAATTTTTCAAGATGCTTGGAAAAAACTTTGGCAGTATATCTTGATTGTTCTATTAGTAGGGTTTTTTACCATTTTATCTTTTCTTTTATTATTTATTCCAGGCATTATAGTAGGAGTTTATTTGATGTTTTGTCCCTATATTCTGATTATTGAAGGAGGAAAAGGAATGAATGTTTTAAAACGCAGCTGGGCTTTAGTTAAAGGAAATTGGTGGAAAGTGTTTGGCAGAATCGTATTATTAAACATTGTTGTTATGATTATATTCTCTATTTTGAGTTCTGTTAATAATTTATTAGGTTCTCTCTTCCAATATCTTTGTATTCCGTTTAGTATGATATTTACGTATTTAATTTATTTGGAACTGAAAAAAACTAAACAAATACAAATACAAACATAATGGATATTTTATATCTTTATATTTTATCAGGAATATTGGCAGGTATTTTTTTAGCTGGTATTTTTTATGTTTTTGTGATTAAGAAAGAAAAGGTGAAGAAAGATGATAACCAATCCTTCCTTTTGCTGCAAAATCAAATACAAGAAATTACACGCACGCTTGATTCTAAGCTTGGAGAAATTCCTGGTGTAATACGTAATCAATTTGGAGAAAGTGCCAAAATTATCAGGGAAGTGACAGAAAAATTGACAAAGTTAGATGAAACTAATAAGCAAGTAGTTAATTTTGCCGATCAACTTAAAAACCTTCAAGATATTCTAAAAAATCCCAAACAAAGGGGAGTATTAGGTGAGTATTACTTGGAGACCGTATTAAAAAACGTTCTTCCTCCAGGAAGTTATCAAACACAATATGAATTTAAAGATGGGACAAAGGTGGATGCTGTAATCTTTATTAAGGATAAAATTATTCCTGTTGACTCTAAGTTCAGTTTGGAAAATTATAATCGGATATTAGAAGCAGACAATGAGAATGAAAAAAAGAAATTGGAAGAAATCTTTAAAAATGATTTAAAAAATAGAATTGATGAAACTTCTAAATATATAAAGCCGGAAGAAGGGACAATGGAATTTGCTTTTATGTTTATTCCATCTGAGGCGATTTATTATGATTTATTAATTAATAAAATTGGTACGGTAAAAGCCAATACTCGTGATTTAGTGGAATATGCAATGGGGCAGAAGAAAGTCATTATTGTTTCACCAACTTCTTTTTTGGCGTACTTACAAACTGTTCTTCAAGGATTAAGGGCTTTACAGATAGAGGAATCTGCTAAAGAAATTAAAAAAGGAGTAGAAAATTTAGCCCGTCATTTAATCAGCTATGAAACCTATATGCAAAAAATGGGTAATCATTTAGGAACCACAGTAAATATGTATAATTCCGCATACAAAGAGTTTAGTAAGATTGATAAAGATGTTTATCGGATTTCAGGAAAAAAAGTTGGAGCAGACCCATTAGAAATAGAAACACCAAAACAAGGTGAAGTTGACAAGGAATAATTTTTGAGTAAAATATATGAAAGGTAAGATTAGCAATCATAGCCGGGGATTGCCAATTAAAAAAATTATAAAAAAATGAATATAAAACCATTATCTGATCACATTTTTGTAGAGACTTTTAATGAAGAAAAAACTACCAAGGGTGGTATTTTTATTCCTGCTTCGTCTGAAGAAAAACCAGTTATTGGAAAGATAGTTGCTGTTGGTCCTGGAAAAAGAACTGATGAAGGCAAGCTGATTCCTTTGAATGTAAAAATTGGTGACAAAGTATTGTTTACTAAATATACTCCTAATGAAGTGAAAATAGATGAGAAAGAGTATCTTGTTATTAGGGAGGACGATGTGTTAGCAATTATTGATTAAAAATTGACAGCTACGCTGTCATCCTGAGGAGCATAGCGACGAAGGATCTCAACAATTTAACTATTTAACCATTTAACAATTTATTTATTATTATGGCAAAAAAGATAATTTTTGATGAAAAAGCTCGGGAATCCCTTAAAAAAGGTGTTGATAAATTAGCCCAAGCAGTAAAAATCACTTTAGGCCCCAGGGGTTCCAATGTTATTTTAGACAGGGGATTTGGTTCTCCTCTCATTACAAACGATGGGGTAACTATTGCTAAAGAAATAGAATTAGAGGATAAAACAGAAAATTTAGGCGCTGAAGTATTAAAACAAGCTGCGGAAAAGACCAATGATATCGCTGGAGATGGTACTACTACTGCGATTGTTCTGGCATGGTCAATAATTACAGCTGGTTTAAAAAATGTAACAGCTGGGACTGATGCTTTGAGTATTAAAAGGGGTATTGATAAAGCGGTAAAAGTTGTTATTAAAGAGTTAAAAAGCATATCCCAAAAAGTGGAAACACATGATGAAATAGCGAATGTCGGCTCAATTTCTTCTGATGATAAAGAAATCGGAAATATGATTGCTGATATCTTTGATGAAGTTGGGAAGGATGGGGTAATGACTGTTGAAGAATCAAAAACACTTGGACTATCTAAAGAAATAGTTAAAGGACTGCAATTTGACAAAGGATATATTTCTTCTTATATGATTACTGATTCTGAAAAAATGGAAGCTGTTTTAGAAAATCCTTATATCATTATTACTGATAAAAAAATAACAAGCATTCAAGAAATTTTGCCTTTATTGGATAAAATTGTTCAATCTGGTAAAAAGGACTTACTTATAATAGCTGATGATTTAAGCGGAGAGGCGTTAGCAACTTTAATATTGAATAAACTGCGTGGCACATTTAATGTTGTTGCGGTAAAAACTCCAGGTTTTGGTGATAAGAAAAAAGAATTAATGGAAGATATTGCTATTGTTACTGGCAGTAAAGTAATATCGGAAGAGATTGGACTTAAATTAGATAAGGCTGAATTAGATGATCTTGGTAGTGCCAGAAGAATAGTAATTAATAAAGAAAATACTACAATTGTTGAGGGAGGTGGAGATGCTGAAAATATAAAGAACAGAACAAAGCAGATAAAAAAACAATTAGAGAATACTGATTCAGATTTTGATAAAGAAAAACTTGAAGAAAGATTGGCTAAATTATCAGGTGGAATTGCTGTCATAAAAGTTGGAGCAGCAACTGAAGTTGAACAAAAAGAAAAACAACATCGTGTAGAAGACGCAGTTAGAGCAACGAAAGCCGCTTTAGAAGAAGGCGTTGTGCCTGGCGGAGGCATAGCTCTTTTAAGAAGCGCTAAGGCTTTAGAAAATATTAATTTAGATAATCCTGATGAAAAAGTTGGTGTTGATATTATTTTAAGGGCTTTAGAAGAACCAATTCGTCAGATAGCTGAAAATGCCGGGCGTAGTGGCGAGGTTATATTAGAAGAAGCTAAGAAGAGGAAAGATAATGAAGGATTTGACGTGACAAAAGGAGAATTTATTGATATGTTTAAGGCAGGCATTGTTGATCCTACTAAAGTTACTCGGAGCGCTTTAGAAAACGCAGCTTCTGTAGCAAGCATGCTTTTAACAACTAAAGCTGTTATTACGGATGTTCCAGAGACAAAGGAAAATTCTGGAATGCATCAAGCGCCAATGATGCCACAATATTGATAAAATAAAAAATCAAAGATAAAAAATTAAAAGCACAAATAAAAAATAAAAAACATGAATATACTTTGGTATGCTTTAATCGTAATTGTTTTGTTTGTTGTTGTGGCTTACAACTCTCTTATTAGAAAAAGCCAACGTGTAAAAGAGGCTTGGGCAGATATTGATGTTCAATTAAAACGCCGTTATGATTTAGTGCCTAATTTGATTGAATCTGTAAAAGGATATATGGTTCATGAAAAAGAAGTTTTTGAAAAAGTAACTGAAGCCAGAACACGCGCTATGGGAACTACTGATGGAAAGGAAAAGATAAAAGCAGAGAATCAGTTTGGTCAAACATTAAAAACTCTTTTTGCCGTTGCTGAAAATTATCCGGATTTAAAAGCTAATCAGAGTTTTATTGAATTACAAAAAGAATTAGTAGACACAGAAGATAAGATTCAAGCTTCCCGCCGATTCTATAATTCCAATGTAAGGGATTACAATATTGCAATAAAAGTTTTTCCAAAGACTTTGATTGCTCAAGTATTTAGTTTCAAAGAAAAACCATTATTTGAGATTACTGAAGCTGCAGAACGTGAAGCAGTAAAGGTTAAGTTTTAAGTTTTTGCATTCTTAATTTGTGACTCTTTATACACAAGTTGATTCTAATATTCGAAAAACGTGGTTTTTAATCACGGTATTTTTATTATTGATTATCTTTATAGGTTGGGTTTTTAGTTATATCTTTGAATCGCCTTTGATTTTGTATATTGCTGTTATTTTTAGTATATTCTGGAGCTTTTCCAGTTATTGGTATTCTGACAAAATAGTTCTCTCTCTTACTAAATCACGGCCAATAAAAAAAGAAAATAACCCAGAATTGTATAGAATTGTGGAAAATCTTTCTATCACAGCTGGATTGCCTTTGCCAAAAATTTATATCATTGATGATATTTCTCCTAATGCTTTTGCAACTGGTAGAGATGCCAAGCATGGAGTTGTTTGTGTCACGCAAGGACTATTAGATAAGTTAGAAAAATCTGAATTAGAAGGTGTTATTGCTCATGAATTATCTCATATTGGCAATCGCGATATTCTTTTATCTTCAGTTGTTGTGGTTTTAGTTGGTATGATTGCTTTATTATCAGATTGGCTCCTCAGATCATTATTTTGGGGAAGGAGCAGAAGAGATAGCAAAGGTAATTTAGGTCTTATTATGCTTGTAGTTGGCATTGTAGGGGCTATTATAGCGCCATTAGCAGCTACTTTACTAAGATTAGCCATATCAAGAAAAAGAGAGTTTTTGGCTGACGCTTCAGGAGCGCTTTTAACTAGGTACCCAGAAGGATTAGCTCGGGCTCTGGAAAAAATCTCTCAGGACACCAATCCTTTACGCTTTGCTTCAAATGCAACTAGCCATCTTTTTATATCAAATCCTTTTAGAAAAAAAGCAGTAAGCAAGCTTTGGATGACTCATCCATCTATAAATGAAAGGGTGAAGGCGTTGAGGCAAATGGATATTTAAAAGTAAGTATTTCCCCTTCACTCCTACATTTCAACAGAGACAAATTAAGCTCGGAATATAGTTTTCGAAAGCGTCCAAAATCCCCAGCGAGGATTTTAGGACTCGCCAATCCTCCTCGTTCTTTCGCTTCGCTCAAACCATGCCCGCTCGTCGGCTTGAGCGTTTCTCAAACTACATTTTCTCGCTTCTTTCACTAATGTCGTTCAGGAGTAAATACTTGCTTTATTTTTTGTCTTTAGGAATGACAAAATAGTGAAAATTTGATAAAATGTGTATAGGGTCGAAATAAAAAAATTTAACAAAATTATTAATTAAAATTATGAATGAAGATATTAAAAAAGAACCTTTAGAAGGAGAAGTTTCTGAAGAAAAAACTGAAGAAAGAGTAAAATCTGAACAAGTTTCAGAAACTCCGAAAAAACTTGATGATAATAAAGTAATAGCTATTTTAAGCTATATTGGAGTTTTATGTCTTATTCCTCTTTTAACAAAAAAAGATGATAAATTTATTTTTTTCCATGCCAAACAGGGACTTGTTCTTTTCATCGTTGAGATAATAACATATTTTGTTCTCATGATTCCTATTCTTGGGTGGATTATTGCTCCAATAGCAAGTTTAATATGGCTTACACTGTCCATTATAGGTATAGTTAATGTCTTAGGGGGAGAAATGAAAGAATTACCTATTTTAGGTAAATACGCTGATAAGATTAAAATTTAGAAATAAATAATTCATCTATCTAAGTTTTATTTATGGAATTTGGGTAGATGAATATGGAGAGGTCGCATAGTGGTCTAGTGCACCGTCTTGGAAAGGCGGCATACCGCAAGGTATCGAGGGTTCGAATCCCTCCCTCTCCGCCAAGACAATTTTTTATCGGAGATAACCCAAGTTGGTCACCTAGAGACAGGACCCTTTGCCAATGTTGTATGAAAAGCAAACTGTAATTTTATAATTATGGCCAGACTAAAAAAGAGTAAAGACACCTTAAGCCTACTTCATTCTGATAAATTGGTGGAGAGTATTTTAAACACCAGTAATAAATATTTTGAAGATAATCCTGAAATTAAAAATAAAATTGACGAATATAATTGGACGCTTCGCTCACTTTTTGATTTGTTGCCCGAAACTATTGAAAATTTTTGGTCTGGCCATGTTTTCCCGATTGCCGAAGCCGAATACGAATTAGAATGTTCAATAGTGTTATGTAAACTTGGCTTTTATAAGCATGCGATATCCTCATTGCGAAATGTTCTCGAATTGGGTTTATTGTCGGTTTATTGGGATATAGATAACCAAAGTCATATTGATATTCAAAACTGGTTTAAATCAATAGAGTCAACGCCATTTCGTAGCCAAGTTTTTAAAAGATTGGCGAAAAATTCAAATATTAAAACTTTTGATGATAAGCGCGAGATATTTAAAAAGACCACAGAGCTTTATACAAAATTATCAAATTTTTCACACACGAGGGGTTTTGGTTATTCAAGCCGCAAACTTAACAAGCATCATTCAAATGTTAATAGTTTTAACGAGGTAGCATTAAATAAGTGGTTTGAATTGACTCGAGAGGTAGTAGAAATAGTAACTATATTTCATATCTTGAAATATCCAGTCGCACTTCAAGATACTCCTATTTGGGATAAATTTGGTATTAACATTCCTGCTGGAGGATTCCTGCAACCAAGTCAAACAGAGCGAATAAAGAAATTGATTTCAAGCTTAATGCTGAATGATTTGCAAAAAATTAGTGATAATGACCCGGACGCAATCACAATGACAAAGTGGGTAAACGATCAGCCCGATATGACGGAAGAAGAATTTTTATTACAAATTGAAACTAGTGATAAAAATGATATAAAAAGAGAGGGTTATAATCATTGGATTAAACAACAAAAAAAACTATACAATTTTTTGAAAAATAAAAATCCTGATGAGCATAATCAAAAACTGGAATATTTTCAGAAATTGAAGTTATGGGCAAAAGAAAATAATTATTTTAGAAACAAAGAATTTGAGGAGATGTTTAAAAAAGTAAAAAAGTAATTTTTAAGCCCGCCGAGCCCAGAGAGTTCCGTTCGGATATTTTCAAACAGACACTGCAGCTTAACTTTTTTATAGAGACTCAGATACCTTGAAAGCTCTTTTTATATAGTTTGACGAATCTATCAATTGGTATATAATTTAAGCAGTGAAACATTATATCGACCGCAAGATAATTGTTTATCTAGCAAGTCTTCTTAAGACTCAAAATGCCTTCTGTTAAGGCATTTTTTATTGTTTAATTAGACCTCTCGTTATAGAAATCGACATCGAATAACTGATTTTTAAAATTTTTTAATTATGCTTTATACAAAAAAAATTGAAGAAATAACTCATGAAGATATAGTCAATTTTTGTAATGGAAAAATACGAGAGAATATCAGCTTAGATTATAAAGAAGCGATTGATAGTACTTTGGCTAAAACAATTGCCGCAATGGCGAATACTTGGGGAGGGTTGATAATCATCGGGGCAGAAGATGACGACAGTAAACCAAAGTTGCCACTCAAAGAGATTGAATTTAAAAAGTATTTGCGTGAGCAGATCAATAATATCATTTTGGGGAATATTACCCCTCCCGTCTTTCCTGAAATACAAGTTTGTTCATCCGAAGATGGTAAGACAGGACTTATAGTAATAAGAGTTCCTCAAAGTAATACGACCCCTCACGCAATTAGAGGAAATACGAAAGTTTATATTAGAACCGATACTAGTAATGAATTAGAAGAATTGGCTACGGTGGATAGGGTTTTATGGTTGGTTGATAGAAGGAAAAAATCCGTTGAGCTAAAAAATAGCTTTTTTGATAGACCACAGTTGAGATTACAAAAATTGACTGGGAAAAAAGTTCCAATTGAACATGCGGATATTATTATGTCTGCTTCGCCATTATATCCCTATGAAGCAATGATTGATTATAGAAAGTTAAGAAATGGCATTTTAGGAGAAATAAAAACCCATGGTTTTGAACAAAGTTTTCCAACTAATGTTGACTATGCCCGTTTTGAACCAACTCAAAATGGTTCATACAGTTTGATTTATAAAAAAGAAACTGGCTTCGTATCTTATGAAGAAATGAACCATTATGGATTTTTTTATCATAGAGTTGATGAGGCGCATGGTGAAAAAAATGATGAGGGAGAAATTCGATACTTTTGTTATCCAATTTACATATTAGTTGATCTAGATTTATTTCTACAATCTATGAAGAAATTTTATTCCCTAATGGGCTATTGGGGTTTTATAGAGATTAGAATTGTTTTGAATAACATAGGAGAAGTAAATTTTCATGATTTACCGGCTCCAAGAGGAAAAGTAAACCTTAATAATAAATTGAGAATTCCCATAGACAATAATTTATCTGTTAGTAAAGAAGTATTATTTAAAGATTTAAGTGAAAAAAGAGTAGAATTAGTTGTTAGTATTTTCACGGAATTAGCTTGGGCTATAGGTTTCCCTTGGATTGATGAGGCGAGAATTAAAGAGTTATTTGAAAAAGGTTGGTAATATGTATATTTTTCTTTATTCTAAAATAATTCAAAAAATTGATTGTGATATTAAATTAAAAATTGCCGAATTTTAGGGTGAATAATCTTTTATGACATTTTACGAGAAAATTAAAAAACAAGTTGGGGGAAGATTTTGGCGACATATCCATAAAGAAACTCTAATTCCATACAAAGGCGTCACACCTAATCGAGAAAAATCTTTAAAATGTCTTTCAGAAACGATAGAAAAAATGCAGTATGTTCCATCTTCACCCCGTGCTTACGTTGTTTCGCATAAGCAGAATTTAGTTGTTAGGTTTATTCCGACAATGAATAGAGATGATTACTGTGTTTACTTCTTTTGTGTTAAATCACTAGAAGATGAAATCGCAAAAAATCGTGTACAAGGTACATATGGAGGTTGGAAACTAGGTGGAAAGATTAGAAGAATAGAGAATACCGAGGATGCACCGTCTACTCCAGATGGTAGCTATAATAGATTTGAATGGATGCATGCTTGGACAGATTATCAAAAGAAAGCCTACAGATTCTATCTAAATCATAGATTTAATTATTTTATTCTTTTCGATATCGCGAATTTTTATGACTCAGTAAGATTAGGACGACTTGAAATACTTATACGAGAAGCAGCACAAAAAAATAAAACGTCAATAATCAATCTTCTGATATATTTCTTATCGAATTGGGGTAAAAGGGATTTAAATTATGAAAGACAAAGCATTGGATTACCGCAAGATGAGGTTGGAGATTGTTCAAGAATTTTAGCAAATTTTTACTTGCAAGATTACGATAGGCAAATACATAAACTCGTTTCAGATAAAAACGGGGGTTATCTAAGATATGCGGATGATCAAATTATAGCTGCTCCAGATGAAAAGATAGCTAAAGAAATTATGTTTTTTGCCTCAAAAGAACTTGCTAAAATCGGTTTAAATTTAAACGCAAATAAGGCTAAGTTTTTTAGTAATCGAGATGAATTTAGTCATTTTTGGTCGTTTGATATTTTCAAATTACTAGAAAATAAGAATAGCAAAAAAGCGATTGAGGATGCATATAATCTTTTTAAGGTAAGGAAAGCTAGTGCTATAGAATTTAAGCCTGACACTGTTTTAAAAAGATTACTATCTTGCAATCTTTATCGCGTATCCCAAAATGTTCGCAAAGAAATTCTTGAGCTGGCTAATGAAAAGCAGTTTTTGACTAACGTTAATGATTACTATCTCAAAAAGATATACGAGCTTATGCCTAGGAATAAAAAGAATAATTTTCTGACACGTTTAAATGATTTATCTGATGAAGTTCTTTTTAATCAATTTCATCTACGAGTGATGAAATTTGCTCGCGAAAAAAAGGTGAATAACATTTATTTAAACAAACTACGTCCAAACCTATCAAGACTAGGTGATTTTATATGAAGAATCTTTATTATCATAAGATCATTGAATGGTTTATCGCCGGATACTAATCGATTCATCGGGAGTTTTACTTATCTTATTTTTCACTTTCTAGTATTTTGGATAAATATTTTTGAAAATTAATCAATGTTTATTGGAATTTTGAAAATTTAAGAGTCAATTCTTAAACAGAAACCACAAAATAGGTCCTAACATCGTTCCATAAGGCCAGCAAATTAGAATCGTCAAAAAGGCGATTTTTTGGTAGAATATAGGCAATATGAAGATAAAAGTAATGTCCTACAATATTAAAAATGGATTTTTTGATAAAGATAAAAATAACAAGCTTAGATTGAATAAGACAAGGGAAAAATCGGCACAGAAAATCATAAAAAAAGAAAATCCGGAAATCTTAATTATCGTTGAGGCTGATTTTGCAGAGAGAAAAAGTAATCCGCAGAACTATAAAAGAATATTTAAATATCCTTATGGAGTTTTTGTAGATAGGCCATTGATGGATAGATATTTTGGGATAGGAATACTTTCAAAATATCCAATTATTCAATCATATAAATATGCTCCCAAAAAATCTCGGTGGATAGAAGCATCAATAAAAACAAAAGACAAAACTATATATGTTAATGCTACTCATCCAAGCCCTCTGAATACCCTTGTAGAAAAGGTGAATCTTTTTAAAAAAGTCCTTAACAATAAAAAACATCCTTATATTTTAGCAGGGGATTTTAACTCCATATCTCCTGAAGATAAATATGATAAAAATAAATTACTGGAGGGTTTTATAAAAAAATTTAATAATAGAAAAAAAGCCGAGGTAGTTGTCAATAAAATCTTTAAAAAAGAAACAATTAAATTACTTTTAAAAGAAGGACTAGTTGATACTTATAAAAAGAAAAATAAAAAATGGGATTACACTTACCATACTAAGCTATCGGGAAACAATTACATGAGGATTGATTATATTTTTTGTTCAAACGATATTAAAGTAGTTGATTCTGGAATAATTAAGAATATTTTAACTGAAAAAGCTTCGGATCACTATCCAATTTACGCTATTTTGGAAATATAACAGAGTTATTTTTATTTTTTAAACTAATTTAAGAGAATTATATTGAGCCAAAAAGGTTCCAACCCTTCGGTTTCACTCAGGGTAAACATCGTCCCATAGCCCCAGCAAATTAGAATCGCCAAAGAGGCGATTTTATTTATTAAAAAAGGGAATATAGGTTATAATTAGAGAAAGCTATGTTAAATTTTAAATACGCATATTTAGTTGGAACGATTGTTTTTTTGATTCCTTGGGCGATTTTATTTTTCTTTCGTAAGGATTATAGAAAAGAAATGATTTTCATGGGTTTCGTAGTAGGTATAGGTAGTCTAATTACTGCTTATCTTTGGTGGACAATTGATTGGTGGAGGCCAGAAACTATTACTAATACAAGAGTAGGAATAGAGGATTTTTTACTTGGATTTAGTAATGGTGGCATAGCTGCGGTTTTATATGAAAGTATATTCAAAAAAAGGCTATTAAAACGTATTGAGAAAGTTAACGACAAGGACCCTTTTAATATCGGTCTAATCATCTTTTTCGTAATAGCTTTTTTGTTTTGGGGATTTAATATTACTTCATTCTGGGCTAGTACAATAGCAATGATAATAGCAGCTATCTGTATGTTGTATACTAGGAGGGATCTATTTTTAAATGCTTTAGCGAGCGGAATTTTAATGGCGATTGTATCATTGCCATCATATTACGTAATCATCTGGCTTTTTCCTGGTTTTATACATAAAACGTGGATGTTTCAATATTTAAGCGGAATTACTATAACTGGGATTCCTGTTGGGGATTTAATTTTCTATTTCTTATTTGGTTTTATTATTGGGCCTTTATATGAATATTGGCATAATAAAAGCTTGGTTAGTATTTAAAACGGGTTCTAGTATAGTTCAGCAATTGGCGCTAAAAAGGTTCCAACATCGTCCCATAGCCCCAGCAAATTAGAATCGCCAAAGAGGCGATTTTTTGGTAGAATTGAGATATGAAAAAATTAAGGAATGCTACACTTTTATTTTTAGTAAAAAGATCTCATGGAGAGGTAACGGATATTTGTCTTGCAATGAAAAAGCGAGGTTTTGGTATGAATAGGTGGAATGGAGTTGGCGGAAAAGTTGATGATCAAAAAGAGACAATCGAAGATGCAGCAAAACGAGAGGCAAAAGAAGAAATAGATGTTTTTGTAAAAGAGATGAATAAAATTGCCGAGCTGTCTTTTTACTTTCCTCGCAATCCGGAGTGGGACCAAATAGTGCATGTATATTTTTCAGAAATTTGGGACGGCGAACCGAAAGAAAGTGAGGAAATGAATCCAAAATGGTTTTCAATAAATGAAATACCATTTCAAGAAATGTGGTCCGATGATATTTTCTGGCTACCGGAAGTCATGAAAGGGAATTTATTAAAAGCGATGTTTAAATTTGGAGAAAATGATTGTATTGAAGACAAAGAAGTAGATATTGTTAATGAGTTTTAAATATGGATTATTCATCTATTAAAGCCAAAAAGGTTCCAACATCGTTCCATAACCCCAGCTAAATTAGAATCGCCAAAGAGGCGATTTTTTGGTAGAATTAAGATAATGAAAGCATTCTCTAACAATATTATTTTTCTTGATACAGAATTTTCAAGTTTGAATCCATATAAAGGAGAAATACTCTCAATTGGTTTAGTTAGATTGAATGGCGAGGAATTGTATATGGAATTAGAATATGATGGTGAGATTGACGAGTGGGTAAAGAAAAATATTATCCCTAGTCTTACAGAATTTAAAATAAGTAGAAAAATTGCTGTCCAGAAGATTAAGAAATTTGTTGGTGATTCAAATCCATATATGTTGGCTTATGTTGGTCAGTTTGATGCGATTTATTTTTATAAACTACTTGGGAAAGAAAAAGATCCTTTTAACTGGATACCCATTGATTTTGCTTCTATGCTTTTTGCTACAGGAATTAATCCAGAGGAATTTGATGAAAATAAGAATAAATTTTGTGAGAGGTTTGGGATCAATTTTTCAAAATATAGAGAACATCATGCTTTAGATGATGCTAGATTATTGAAAGAAATTTATTTAAAGTTTGTTGAAAATAACAAGGGAAAATAGGTTCCAACATCGTTCCATAACCCCAGCTAAATTAGAATCGCCAAAGAGGCGATTTTTTGGTAGAATTAAAGTATGAATAATATTTCAAATCGAAAAAATTCAGCTGAATTACCTGAAGTAAAAGAATTGGAAACAATTCTTGAGCGAGAGGCGAAACGTCCAGTTGCGCCAGGAAAAGAAAATAAACACTTTGCTAGCTTTGAATTATTTATTCGCTGGCTTCAATTAATTGGATTGCCTACTGACATTTTTAATCAAAATCTTACATGGCAGGAATTAGTAGTTCTTGGCGCAAGGGCACAATCAGAAATTGTTTCCAGGACATTACGTATGATTGAAGAAGGAAACATAGAGCTAGAAAATTTGATGCAAGATATAACAAAATATCTTGGTGAGGAAGATATACCTCAGTTATCTGATGTGATTTTTGTTTTTGGAAGTAAGAGTTTATCACGAATTGAAGCTGCGGTTAATTTATACAAGCTGGGGTTAGCTCCTAAAATTTTCATTTCGGGTGGTATGCCTATTTATGAAAAAAGAGAAAAATCGGAGGCATTAGTGTTTAAAGAATGGGCCATAGAACATGGTGTTCCATCTGAAAATATAATTATTCATGATACTGCAATTAGTGTCCCAGATAATGTGCGCGGTGGATTAAATATGATGGATGAATTAGGATTACCGTATAATTCTATCATTCTTGTAACCGTATGGTTTGCTATGAGGCGATCATGGGCGCATATGATGAAATATGTTCCACAAAATACAAAGTTATACAGAGTTAATTCAGTATTGACACCATCTAGTAATTTCAGGCTTAATCAATGGTGGAAAAATGAAATTGGTATTAAAATCATATTTAATGAATTTGGGAAATTAAAAATATCAGAAGTCCTTAACTCATCATAAGTTAATTACATTTAATTTAGTCGAAACACGTTAAAATCGCCAAAGAGGCGATTTTTTGGTAAAATAGCACTATGGATATGGAAAAGAAGGAAAAATTTAGCTATTTTAAAATAGTAGTTAAAGGGTTTTTTGCACTTCTATTTATTTTAGCCATTATACTTATATTAGCTGGACGCTGGAATTACTGGCAGGGCTGGGTTTTTAGCGGAATCTGCGTTTTTCTTGTATTAATTCAATCCATATTATTTAAAGAAAAAACTGATTTTGTTAAAGAACGCGTTAAACCTGGACCCGGTACAAAATGGTGGGATAAAATATTTTGGGTATTTTATCTATTAATGTATTTGGCAATTGTTATAATCGCACCTTTAGATGCTGGGCGTTTTGAGTGGTCAGGTGAACTCTCTTTATATATTTATATAATAAGCTATTTAATCTTTTTGCTTTCAATATTTATCTTCGGATGGGCAATGTGGGTAAATAGATGGTTTTCAAGTGTTGTCCGAATTCAGAAAGATAGAGATCAAAAAGTAGTGCAAACTGGTCCTTATAAAATTGTTAGACATCCAGGATATCTAGGTGGTATTTTAATGGGTCTATCTATGCCTTTAGTTCTTGGCTCGTTATTGGCATTGATTCCCGGAGGCATTGTTATGATTTTGTTAGTTATTCGCACTTATCTTGAAGATGTTACTTTGCAAAAAGAACTATTAGGATATATTGATTATGTTAGAAAAGTAAAGTACCGACTTTTGCCCGGAATATGGTAAACCGGAAAGATTCCGCTGGCGGCGATTTTTTGGTAGATAATTAATTAATTTTTTATTGAATAATTTATCCTCTTGACAAATTATTTTGATTTGCTATAATAGGGGTGCTGTTGTCCAGAGATATTAAATAGCTTGCTATCTAATTTCGAAAGGCAGCAGCATTTTTTTTCGATACAATATAGTATATAATTAGAATAACGAAAATATTATGTATATTGAACAAATTAAAAATTGGTTAAGCCAGAATCCTGGGTTAATTCAAGTTATACAATTTTTTTCACCAATTATTATTTCTTTATTATCAATTCGTTTTATCAAAAACAAAAGGCGTGAACCAGTCTTGATTTTAGATGTGAAAAGCATAAAAGAATATTCCCAAAATAAGCAACAAAAGATTAAAGAAGACAACTACCTAATTGCTGATTTTAATTATTTTTTACAGATTCGTAATGAAGGCGACGACGTTGCTTTAAATATATATGTTAAGAGCGATAATTTTAAAATCGTAAAATATCAAAACCATCAGATTGGTTTACAAGACGAGCTATCTATAAAAATTGTAAAAAAATCTAATGATGGAATAAAAAATTTGAAAGAGTTAAATGGAGAGATTTTTAAAATTTATTGCGAGACAATAGGGGGAATAGGGTTTTATTTTAAATATCAAATAATAGATATTAAAGAAAAAAGAGTACGATTTATATCAAAAGGTTATGGGAAAACTCAAGAAAATAAAGGCAACTTTCGTCTTGATAATTAATATCAATCAAAAATGACTACATGGTCATTTTTTGTTGATTTATCGGCCTATTGACCAATAAAATAGATAGTGGTATAATTATATTACAACAATGTTTTCAGCACTTTGATAACTAAAAAATAGAAAAGGAGAGTGAAAAGAAATGATTGGAATGATTAGGATGAAATGGCCTAACATCATTTTGTTGCATTGTTTAAATAAAAAAGATAGATTGATAGACAAATCAATTATGGCCATATCAGTTATGGTCATAGAGGAAGAGGAAAAAAGAGCAAAAAGTCATGAGATAATCTTGATTACATTAATAACGATTTTTGTATTGTTATTTTTTGCTCGCAGCTTAGCAGTTTTTCTTGGTTTGTTAGTGCTTGAATTAGGCATAGGAATATTTTGGTTAATTAAAGAAAGAAAATGGATAAAATGGTAATGGTAGCAAAAAAGAAAAAATTTGAAAGAAAGGAGATTAGAAATGAAAAAGTGGAGAATTTTAAAAGCAATAAAAGAATTTTTGCTTCTTATGTTTTTACTTAAAGGCGGAGCAAAATGTAGTTGGAGGTGAAAGACATGGGAGAAGAATTAACTTTTAGCCAAACAGTAGTTAGGTTTACCATTTACATCGTATCAATATTCATACTTGTTCCACTTCTTCTTAAATTATTTAATAATAAAAGAAAATAAGGGAGGAACCAACCTCCCTTATATTTTTATTATTTTAATCTTTTGATTAATTCATTAAATTGCTCAGCGCGGTCAAATTCATTTTTGAATTTTTCAAAACTGGTCGCCGCAGAGGAAAAGAGGATTATATTCCTCTTTTTTTGTTTTATTGAATATAAACTATAACAAAAACACTCTTCTAAGGATTCAAAAACAAAATAATTATTTGAATATTTTATCTTATTCAATTCTTTTACTAATTTTTTACTTGCAGAACCATTAAGAATAACCAAATTTTTAGGCAATATATCCTTTTTAATTCTTTTAGCTAATTCGTCATATTTTAGGTTTTTATCTGTTCCTCCGGTAATTAGAATGAGGTTGCTATTGTTGTGTTGTTTAAATCTTTTTAGGGCAGCAATAGTGGCGTCTGGTGATGTAGCGCTACTATCATTAATAACAAGAAGTTTTTTGTTTTGAAAGATTATTTCTTGGCGAAATTTGACTTGGGGTAATGAAGCAATCTGTTTTTTAATTTGAGCAAAAGTTAAACCAAATAATTTAACAGCTAATATGGCAATTATTAGGTTGTCTAAATTATGTTCTCCCCAATATTTTGAAAATTTGCTTGCATTGAGTATTAATTTTTTCTTTTGATTTTCTTGAAAATAAATTTTACCTTTTTTGCTATAGATCCCGTTTTTATTCTCAGGCAGGGGATAATGAGAAATAAAATAAACTTTGCTTTGTGGTTTTAGAGAAAGAAAGAATTTAGTCCATTTATTGTCATAATTCAGAATTAGATAGTCAGTGTCTTTTTGGTTTTGGAAAATACGAGCTTTTGCGTGAGCATAATTTCTCATATTGCCATGGCGATTGAGATGATCCCTATATAAATTAATAATAATGGCTATTTTTGGCGCTTTATAGTTTACTTCTAATAGTTCGAGTTCACAGCTGGGTATTTCTAAAACGACAGGAATGTTTGGTTTTAATTTATCTAAAAATGAAAGGACTGGATTATCTGGCGTATTTCCGCCCGCAATAACATCATTATATTTTCCGCGCATAAGATGGCCTATCCAATTAGTTGTTGTGGTTTTACCCCAACTACCAGTTATTCCTATAACCGGATTTTTATTAAACCTAAAGAATAAACTCATTTCATTCTCTATTAATTTATTCGCTCGGCTGGCAATTTTAAGATAAGGATTATTTTTTACTGGCACACCTTGGTTTAAAATAATAATATCATTATTTTTAAAATCTTTTTTATTGTGTTTTCCAAATATTAGTTTTATTTTATTTGAATATCTTCTTATTTTTTTTAATGATTTTTCTAAATCCTTTTTCTGTTTTAAATCAGTAATAGTAAGTTTGGCTTTGTGTTTTAAAAGCCATAAACAAGTAGACACACCACCGCCCAATATTCCCAATCCTACTACCAATACTTTTTTGCCCCTAATAAATTTATTGATTTCTGAGATAATCATAATGATAATATTTTAACATCTAGAAATTTTTATTCAATATATTTCTAATCAGGCATTTGATTGGTAAATTATGGTGTTTGGGGGTTGATTTTTCTTTTTTTGTTTGTTATAATTGTACTGACGATCGCAAGGTCGTCAACGGTGGGGCTTCCCTTCCTGCTTGCAGGAGGGGATCACCAGAAAAACAGGTGTCTTTGATACCTGTTTTTCTTTTGTTTTTGGCTTAAAAATGTTAAAATAGAGTACTAATAGAAAACAAATTATGGATATTAAAGATATAATAATTATTGGCAGTGGTCCAGCTGGGCTTACGGCAGGAATTTACGCTGGCAGAGCCAAGCTTGATACTTTATTATTTACAGGTCCGGTTTTAGGCAGCCAATTAATGCTTAGCGGACGAATTGAAGATTTTCCCGGTTTTCCTGAAGAAATAACAGGTCCAGAACTTATTAACAAAATGAAAGAACAAGCAAAAAAATTTGGTATAGAAATTATTGAGGAAAGTGTTGTTTCAGTTAATTTTCAAAAAAAGCCTTTTGTTGTAAGCACAAATAATAAAAAGTATCTTGCTAAATCAGTAATTGTGGTCACCGGTGCTTCGGCCCGATGGCTTGGTTTAGAAAACGAGAAAAGATTAATTGGACATGGTATCTCCGCTTGCGGTGTATGCGATGGCCCTTTCTTTAAAGATAAAATTATTGGTGTTGTTGGTGGAGGCGACAGTGCTGTGGAAAATGCTATTATTTTAACCAAATACGCAAAAAAGGTTTTTGTTATTCATCGTAGGAATGAATTGAAAGCATCTAAAAAATTACAAGAAGAAATCTTTAACAATCCAAAAGTAGAGTTTATTTGGGATTCTATTATTTCAGCAATTAAAGGTGAGAGTTATTTGGAAGGAGTTTTTGTGGAAAATATAAATACAAAAGAAAAAAGATTTCTAGAATTAGATGGATTATTTGTTTCAATTGGATATAAACCTGTAACTGATATTTTTCAGAATCAATTAGAATTAGACGATTATGAATATATTAAAGTAAAAGAAAATACAAAAACTTCTGTTGATGGAATTTTTGCGGCAGGAGATGTATGCGATACTAAATACAGACAAGCAATTACTGCTGCTGGTTGGGGAGCAATGGCTCTTTTAGATGCTGATGAATGGTTGAGAAATCTTCAAAAATAATATACAATACTAATGATTTGTTGTTATTTGTTAATTGTTAATTAATAAAAAAATTATGTGTGGACCAGTATGTGCTATAGGTATCGCCAGTGGATTAGCAATTTCTCGTTGGCTCGGTATAGATGATTTAACTTTAGGATTATGGATTGGGGCGCTTATTTTATCTTTCTCAATCCAATTTAATATCTTTTTAGGTAAAAAAGGCAAAAGTTTTCCATATAGTTTTTGGGTTGTTTTTTTGGGGACATACGCATTGTCATTTTTGCCAATTTTAAAAACAATTACTTCTGATCCGTCTTGTAATATTCTTGGTTTTCCACGAGTAATTTGTGGCTCTATTTTAGGAGCCTTAACTCTTTTCTTGGTAGATAAAGCAAATCTTTTTGCAATAGATAAACACAATAAAAAGGTTTATTTTTATTATCAAAAGGTTATTATTCCAATTGTTGGTTTGATTATTGTGAGTATGATTATAGAGGCGATGTGTTAGATAGGGCTCGGAATATAGTTTTCGAAAACGTCCAAAAATCCCCAGCGAGGATTTTAGAATTTATTTAAGAATTAAAAATTAGAAATTAAGAATTGTAAAATTATGAATATTGAAGAACAAAAAGTTGCAGACTTATTTAATAAGATTAAAAAACTAAAGGAAGAAGGAAATGCCTTGGATTTATCGTCCAAGGAAGATTTAGGTATTGCTATTATGAATTTAATTTCTATGGAAGAGCATTTACTTTTTACTTATGAGAAGACAAAAGATGAAAAGTATCTTGATTTGCTTAATAAAGTTAGAAATTCTCGTAAAGAGTTATTAAAAAAGATTGTTAAAAATCCTGATGGAGAAATTTGGTGCATAAGCAAGCATTTACTTGCTACTTCAATGAGATTAATGGAAGTAGGAACTAAAAAATTGGGAAATAAGGAGGAAAAAGAAGCAAAAGATTTGTTTGATAAAGCTTACGCGCTTTGGAATATATTTTGGGGATTAAATTTGAATTTGATAGATGTAAAGGATGTTCAACAAAGAGATGAAGAAGAAACCAATAATATTAAAATAGAAAAAGGAAAGAAATTTAATGTTTTTGACAAATTAAGCGGCATTATTAAAAGCATAATGGATTGTTGTAAAGAGTGATTTTTTATGGATATTTCGCTTTTTGATTATCTTTTGCCAAAAGAACTTATTGCCCAGGAATCAATAGAGCCGCGAGATCACTCGCGTCTTTTAATATTAGATAGAAAAACAAAAAAGATTGAACATAAAAAATTTTATGAATTATTAAATTATTTATCTGATAATGATGTTTTAGTATTTAATAACAGTAAAGTAGTGCCAGCGCGTTTATATGGAAAGAAAATTCCAAGTTATGGAAAAGCGGAAATCCTTCTTATTCGACCTCAGAATAAAGAATTTTTTGACTTTATTTCATGGCCTAAACGATGGGTTGTTATCGGGAAACCACAATTAAAGCCAGGACAGATTATTGAATTTAGTAAAGCATTAAAAGGGGAGATAGAAGAGGTCTTAAACTATGAAAGGATAATATGTTTTAATATGGAAGGTGAAGATTTAAAACAAGAAATTTTAGCATTAGGACAATTCCCATTGCCGCCTTATATTACTGAGCCTACTGAAAAATCGTTTTTAGAATACCAAACAATCTATGCTGAAAAAGAAGGTTCAATTGCCGCTCCTACTGCCGGTTTTCATTTTACAAAAGATCTTTTAAAAAAAGTTAAAGAAAAGGGGATTGATATACAATTTATTACTTTGCATATAGGATTAGGAACTTTTTTATCAGTAAAAACGAAGGATATTGAAAAACATCAAATGCATTCAGAGTTTTTTGAACTTTCTAAAAACACTGCTAAAATACTTAATAAAGCAAAATCAGAAGGCAAAAGGATTGTCGCTGTTGGAACTACTGCGGCTCGTGTTTTAGAAAGTTGTTCTAATGAGAATTCAGAATTAGAACCGAAAAAAGACTGGACAAATTTATTTATTTATCCCGGGTATAAATTTAAGTTTGTTGATTCCTTAATTACCAATTTTCATTTACCAAAATCCACATTACTAATGCTTGTTTGCGCTTTTGCTGGCAGACCTGCCTGCGCAGGCAGGGATTTAATTTTAAAAGCTTATGAAGAGGCTATTGAAAAAAAATACAGATTTTTTTCATTTGGAGACGCAATGATGATAAAATAAGTTAAAGTTTGCCTAGACAACGAATTTCAATGAATTTCGCGAAGCTAATTTCTATGAATATCTTGAAATACATAGAGATACATAGAAATAAATTGAAATTCTATGCGTATATTCATAAAGGATTCGTAATTCGTTGATATTAAAATGTTTAAAATTATTAAAAAATCTAAGGTTGATAGAGCTCGTTTAGGCGAAATACAGACTAATCATGGTATTGTAAAAACACCAATTTTTATGCCACCTGGAACTCAGGCAACTGTTAAAGCAGTTGGGCCTGATGATTTGAATAAAATTGGTATTGAGATACTCTTAGTTAATACGCTCCATTTACTTCTCCAACCAGGGGAAAATCTAGTTAACGCCTTAGGAGGCATTCATCGATTTATGGGCTGGCCTGGACCTATTCTGAGTGATTCTGGGGGGTTTCAGGTATGGAGTTTCAGTAGAAATAGGCAAAATTTAGCTAAAATTAGTGAAAACGGGGTTGAATTTTCTTCTCCGGTTGATGGATCAAAACATCTGATTACGCCTGAAAAATCAATTGAAATTCAATATAAATTAGGTACTGATATTATAATGGCTTTTGATGAATGCAGCCCTGATTCTGATAATAAAGAATACGCAAAAAAATCAATGGAAAGAACTCATCAATGGGCAGAGAGATCGCTCAAGAAACATCAAGAACTCAGTAAAAAATATATTAACTCAGGACGAAAACCGCCTTTGATTTTTGGAATTATTCAAGGAGGAATTTTTGAGGATTTAAGAAAAGAGTCAGCCAAATTTATTACTAATCTTCCTTTTGATGGAATCGCATTAGGCGGAGAGACAATTGGTTATAATATGCCAAGAACATTAGAAATTTTAGATTATCTTCAGGATTTTTTGCCAGAAGATAAACCTCGCTATACCATGGGATTAGGAGCTTCACCCAATGATATAATTCAAGTTGTAAAAAGGGGAGTTGATATGTTTGATTGCGTTGGGCCAACAAGAACAGCCAGACATGGTTCTCTTTACAGTGGTGAAATTTTCTCAGAAAAAGATAAGATAAAATTTAAATCAGAATTTGAAAAAGGATGTTTAAGAATATCTAACAGCCGTTTTGAAAATGATGATAATCCAATTGATAAAAATTGCGATTGTTATACTTGCAAGAATTTTTCCAGGGCTTACCTTCATCATTTATATTCAGTCAAAGAACCTCTTTATTTGCGCTTAGCAAGTATTCATAATTTAAGGTTTATGATGAGATTAATGCACACTTTGAGAAAAGAAATTAAATAACCTTACAACGAATTTCTATTGTATTTCTACATATTTCTACTATATCTGAAATTCATAGAAATATGCTTCGCGAAATTCATAGAAATTTATTGTTTTATGTTTCACGTTTTAATGTTTTATGCTTCTTCATACTTGTTGCGCTGAGTGCGCATTGCCAATAATTGATTATTTATTAATAGAAGAAAAAGTAAAAGATATTACTTTGTATTTTTATAATCCCAATATTTATCCTGAAGAAGAATATAGTAAAAGATTAAAAGATGTGGAAAAAATAGCTAAAATTTATAAACTGAAATTGATTGTAGGAAAATATGATCACATCAAGTGGTTAGATTATATTAAAAAATCATTACCAAAATCACCAGAGGAATATCTGGAAAATAGCGAGAGATGTTTAACCTGTTTTCGGTTTCGTTTAGAAAAAACTGCTGAATTTGCCAAAAAGAATAATTTTAATGAATTTGCTACTACTTTAAGCATAAATCGCTTTAAAAATGTAAATTTTATAAATCAATATGCCCAGAAATTAGCTAAAAAATATCAATTGACGTACAAAATATTAAATATAGATCCTAATCAGGCATATAAAATTGGATTAGAGTTCTCTAAAAAACACAATCTTTATCGCCAAAAATACTGTGGATGTGAATTTTCTATGATATAATAAATCAAGAAAAATAATTAGGGCTTATTGGAATTCAAAAATTAAAAATTGATGAAAAATTGGGCGAGAAAGTTTAATCCTCATAGAACAGCTTATAGAACGCCGTCATCATTTAAAATTCGGAAAATACAAAAAGTAAAAAAAGTAAAAATAAAAGAAATAAAAAAGTGAAGAAAGCGATTCTTTATGAAAAATTAAAAGACAATAAAGTTTGCTGTGAAGCTTGTTATCATCACTGCATTATTTCCGATAAGAAAACTGGTATTTGCGGAGTACGTCAAAATATAGATGGTGATCTATATCTTTTGGTTTATGGGAAAGCCATTAGCGTAAATATTGATCCAGTAGAGAAAAAACCTCTTTTTCATTTTTTACCTGGCCAGAAAGCTTTTTCTTTGGGAACCTTAGGATGTAACTTTGCTTGTGCTTTTTGCCAAAACTGGGAAATCTCCCAAGCTCCAAAAATATCCAATACACAATACACAATACACAATACAGATTTATGGGGGGAAGAATGGGAACCAAAAAAGATTGTAAATTATTGCAAAGAAAATAATATTCCAATTATAGCTTATACATATAATGAGCCCACTATTTGGGCAGAATATGCTTTAGATACAATGAAATTAGCTAAAAAAGAGGGGATTAAAAATATATGGGTTTCGAATGGCTTTATGAAAGAAAAAGCCCTTAATCTTATTGCGCCTTATCTTGATGCAATTAATATTGACCTAAAAAGTTTTTCAGAAGATTTTTATCAAAAAATTTGTAAAGGGCAGTTGAAACCAGTTAAGGAAAACATTAAAAGAATTTGGAAAATGGGAATTTGGGAAGAAGTTACTACTTTAATAATTCCTGGGCTAAATGATTCTGGAAAAGAGTTAAAACAAATAGTCAAGTTTCTAGCAGAAGTTTCCAAAGATATACCTTGGCATATTTCAGCTTTTTATCCATCTTACAAAATGCTTGATAGGCCTCCTACACCTGAAGAAACTTTAATTACTGCTTATAAAATTGGTAAAAAAGCAGGATTAAGATATGTTTATACCGGTAATATACCAGATTCTAATTATGAGAGTACTTTTTGTCCAAAATGCAATACTCTTATTATAGAACGATGGGGTATGAAAATTTTAGAAAATAATTTAAAAAACGGAAGGTGTCCAAAATGTAAAACAAAAATACAAGGAATATGGAAGTAAGGCATCCAATTGTAGCTGGTACATTTTATCCCGATAACCCCGAAATACTTAAGAAAATGATTCAGGGATTTTTGGATAATGCAACTGTGGAAAAACATAAGTCACCAGTCAAAGCAATTATTGTTCCTCATGCTGGATATATATATTCTGGTCCAGTAGCCGCATACGCTTTTAAACTTATAGAAAATTGTCCATATGAAAAGATTTTTCTCCTGGGGCCTAGCCATAATTTTTCATTTGATAACCTTGTTTCTTGCGCTAAAAAATATTGGCAAACACCATTAGGAAAGGTAGAAATATTATCAAAAGATGATTTTCCAAAACTTAAACAAAAAAAAGAAATTATTGAATCATCTGAAATTCACCAGCCAGAACATTCATTGGAAGTTCAATTGCCATTTCTGCAGACAGTTTTGGGTGATTTTAAAATTTTTCCTTTATTAACAGGTAATATTATTAACTATAAAAAAATAAGCGATATTTTGATGTCAATTTATGACGAAAAAACTCTTTTTTTGATTAGTTCTGATCTAAGCCATTACTTACCATACAGTGAGGCAAAAATGATAGACAAAGTAACAATTGACGCTATATTAGCCAATGACATTGAACGATTTAATGAATATGGCAATGCTTGTGGAAAAACATCAATTGAAATTTTATTAAACATCGCGCATAAAAAGCAATGGAAATCTAAACTTTTATGCGCTATGAATTCCGGAGAAACAAGTGGAGATAAAAACCAAGTTGTAGGATATGCGAGTATTATATTTTATGAATAAAGAAGACAAAAAATATCTTTTAAAATTAGCCAGAAGAGCTATACAAAAATACTTTCAAGACGAAGAAATTCTTCAAATTGATAAAGATGATTTGACGCAAACTTTAAAAGAAAAGAAAGGAACTTTTGTTACCTTATGGAAAAACGATAAATTAAGAGGATGTATAGGTGATTTAGAAAGTAAAAAACCGATATATCAAAGTGTAATTGATAATTGTTTGGCAAGCGCTTTGCTTGATACTCGTTTTACGGCTTTAAAAAATGATGAATTAAATGATATAAAAATAGAGATATCAGTTTTATCAAAATTAAAAAAACTCCCGGATTTTACCAGTTCAGACTCTTTTCTTAAATATTTAGGCAAATATAAGCCAGGTTTATTAATAAAAAAAGGCGGTTATCAAGCCACCTTTTTACCACAGGTATGGGAAGATTTAACTTCAGCTGAATTGTTTATTTCTCATTTATGCGAAAAAGCAGGATTAGAGAAAAATGAATGGAAGAAGATGAACTTAGAAGTTTATCAATATAGCGCAGAAGTTTTTAAAGAAGGATAGATTAATTCTCTAAGATATTCTGGGTCTACTCCAGGACATTCTGTCGGTTCTTCTCTAATATCCAATTCCATATGCCCTTTTATAATATGATTACTCATTTCCCGACCAGATAAATCTGGTTTTCTAAGATAAAATTCCTCTTGATTAATATCTAATTCATACTCAGTAATTAAATATTTAACAAGATTAATAAATGCTTTTTCCATTGCCTTATTTAGTTCATCATGACCAGGACGAAAATCACCCATAAAAGAAATGGATACGGTTCCTTTATTATGCCCATAAGCATGAATTCCGATTGAATATTTTCCTCCCAAACTTCCTTCGTAAATACGCCCAGCTCCATCTATTAGATAATGATATCCAATATCCCTCCATTTTCTTTGGACTACAGTCATAAGATAAATCTTTTGTAATTCTTTTTTTGATTCTTCAAAATTTGTAGTAAATTTTCCAGCGGTATGATGAACAACAATTTCTTCTACCGGCAGATAATAATAGACAAAACCATTTTCTTTTTTTAAGCTTTGAAGAAAAAAATTATCGTATGATTTAAAATTTTGGTTGTAATTAATTAATAATTCAAGAGATCTCCAATATTCTTTTTCAGAAAATGTATCCTCAGGATTATACCTATCTTCATAGCAATAATTTTTCTGGCAGAAATCTTCTATAAATTGAGGATCAGCATAATGATTATCAGCGCCCCATTCCTCTCTGCTAATTATTTTTATATTTTCATTACCTAACATTCTCTGTCCATATGTTCTGTAAAAATTAGTTAAATTAATATATTGGGGTATATCAATATTTAAATGTTCCAAATCTGGAATTGTTTCTGCATTTGACTGGAGTAGTGACGAAGTCAAGTATTTTTTTTCTATCATTTCATTATTTATAAAAAAACCAAAAGAAATAAAAGAAATAAGCAGAAGAAGGCTTAAAATTATTTTTGATGAAGATTTATTTAATAGCATTGGCATTATTGGTACTATTTAAACATTTTATCTAATATCCATTTATTACCTCTTAAGAAACTTCCGCTATTCATCGTGTTTTTTCCTGCTGGCCTTAATTCTTCAATAACATAAACCCCTTTTGCACATTTAACTGCCAGTTTATTTTCAAACTCAAAAACCTGCCCTGAGCGCAGTCGAAGGGTCTGCCCTAAGTCATCTGCAGAATGACCTTTCACTATCTTGATAATTATACCATCTGCCGTAGTAAAAACGCCTGGATTAGGGTTTAAAGCCCTTACTTTTCTATCTATTTCTATAGCTGATTTCTCCCAATTTATTTTTTCATCTTCTGGTAAAATTTTATGGCAATAACTTGCCAAAGAATGATTTTGCGGCACAGCATTAATTTCTTCTTTTAACCACTTCGGAACAGTTTTAATTATAAGCTCAGCTCCTAATTCTGCTAATTCTTTACTTAATTCCTGGTAGGTATATTTTTTATTTTTTATATTTAATTTTTTATTTTCTAATGTTGGTCCGTGATCTATTTCTTCATCCATTAAAAATAAAGTAACGCCTGTTTGATTATCACCTGCTAAAATAGTTGATTGAATAGGGGTAGCTCCGCGCCATTTGGGAAGGAGGGAAGGATGAAGATTCAGAACCCCTTTTTTGGGAATAGACAGCAATTTTAAAGGAATAATTTTTCCATAGGCGGTAAGAATCACCAAATCTGGATTATAATCTTTAAAATTTGACAAAAATTCTTCATCTTCTAATTTTTCTGGTGTAAGCGCAGGAATATTATTTTGTTTAGCTAAATCGTAGACAGGAGTAGGGGAAGAAGCAGTTACTACCAAAACCGGCTTCATGCCAAAATCAAGAAGTTTATTAAGTATTATTTTTGCAAATTCAGATGAACCAAAGAATATAAAGCGCATAGTTTTATAGAGCTGCTGTTTTTCGTGGTTGTTTTGTGATATTTTTTGCTTTATCAATAAAGAGTACTCCGTCAAGATGATCTATCTCATGTTGAATCACTCTCGCTAATAAACCAAAAGCTTTCATCTTTATCTTTTTACCGTCAAAATCAATAGCCCTTAAAGTTATTTTTTTCGGTCTTTCTACTTCTCCATAAATATTCGGTAAGCTTAGACAGCCTTCTTCCATTACTGAAGTTTCTGAAAAAGATTTTATAATTTCAGGATTAATAAAAGTATAAAACTTATCATCTATTTCGCAAATAATAATACGCATAGGTTCTCCTACTTGAATTGCCGCTAATCCAACTCCATTATTCTGTTTTATTACTTCTTTCATTTGCTCAATTAAACTACGCACACCTGCGTCAATATGTTTTACAGGGAGACTTTTTTGTTTTAAGGTTTTATTATTTTCTCCAGTAAGTATTTCCATCACAATATATTTATTGGGTCAACATCAATTTTCCAGTTTGAAGGAACATATTTTAAAATCTTATTTCTCAATACTAATTCTTTTTTAGTTAAAATAGGTGATAGTAAATTGAATCCTGATAAAGAATTAATTTCCTCTTTAATTTTACTTTCAAAGTACTTATATTTTATCAGAATATTCCATTTATAAAAGCCCTTTTCTTTAAAAACAAAAGCTTGCGCAGGTCCTAAAATAATAAAATTCTTCTGTAGGTTTTCTGGAATCAATTTATTTATAGCTTGTTCTAAATTCCTTTTTATTTCCTCAGCTTCTTTTGTCCCTTTTTTTTCGTCTTTGTGAGCAAGCGTCAACTTTATTAATTGAACATAAGGAGGCCAAAGATAATCTTTTCGCCATTTTTTTTCTTCTTGTAAAAATTTTTTCTCCTCATTTTTCATAAAATATTGGAATAATTTATTTTCAGGAATTAATGTCTGTATTATTAATTTTTCCTTAGATAAAGCTTTTAGTTTTAAAAGGTTTAAAAACACTCTTTCCTCGCTATAATAATCTGGTAAAAAAAGCGCAGGATCAACAGAAGCCACTATTACTAAAGGAGCAATTTCTAATTGAGGCCTTAAAAGGGCTTCAGTTCCTATTAATATTTTAATATTTCCCTTATTAAATTTATCAAAAATATCTAACTCTTGTTCGTCAGGCTCGCCTCGCTTCGGCGAAGCGGGCATTTGTCCTTCAATTAATGCAAAAGGAGGCGTTGGAATAATAAATTTTTTAATTTCTTCAGCAATTCTCTCTATGCCAATCCCTAAAGGTTTGAGCTTATAACCTCTACAGACAGGACAAACTAAGGGCATAGAAATATTATAATTGCAATGATGACAAATTAACCGGCCTTCATTATGGAATCCCAAAGGAATATCACAATTTGGGCATTTAAATACAAAACCGCATTCCTGGCATACAATGCTTGTTGCTAATCCTTTTCTATTAATAAAGATAACGATCCTTTTTTCTTGTTTTAAAGCATTCTGAATTTCAATAATGGCATCAGTGGAAATAGCCTGAAATGGTTTTTTCTCTTTTCTAATCTTTTTTAAATCAATAATTTTAATAATAGGTGTCATAATCAAGAATAATAGATAATTGAAGTATTATAATACAAAGCTAAATAATTAATAAGAAAAGTGGCGTTATAATAAGGTTTTTGATCCCATGATTTATAAGAACTATTGCTTCCATCCACTACAACTATAAGTCCCAGATTTTGCCAAGGCAAAAACGGAGAAGAACGCCTTCCTATAATTAATCGCGCTTCCTGAGAATTAACTTTTGCCCATAAAGAATTAAATTCTTTAACTTTTAAATCATTTGAGAAAATAAAAATTGGTTCAGAGATTTTAGATGATAATTTCGTAAAATAATAATTTTGATAAAAAATAGTCGGAACAAGAATTAACACCTGCTTTTTGTTTTTAAGATTTGCTTTTATTTTTTTAATAACATCGGAAAGATTATTCAAAACTGTCTTCTCTATCTTTTCTTTTTTTGTTTTTAAAATTAATGGGTCAAAATATTTTGGGAGCTCTTTTTCTTCGCCATATAACCTTTCAATATCTCTTATTAAAGATTTTATTCGACGCGGTAAAATAATTTTCAAACACAACGAAATTGGATAAAAATAATAACGAGAGATAAAGTTTGCTAAAGGAAAAAACAATGGTGGAACTATCTGTTTTGAGGAAAGAACTTTATTTATTGGTTTTAAAATAAAATCAGCCTTTTTTAAAGCCGCTTTTTTTGAGGACACAGACGCTGAATTCAATACTACCGCCATTATATTTCTGCGTCCTAATGGTATTTCAACAATAGATCCTTTTATTAAATCCAACTTATAAAAATAAGAAAAGATTTGTGGCTGAGATCTAGGAATATTAGTTAATGGAATTACGTTAATAATAAACATTAAATGAATTGTTAAATTGTTGAATTGTTGAATTGTTGAATTGTTGAATTGTTATTTGTTAGTTGTTATTTGTTTTAAGTGTGTATGTTGCTAAATCTGTGTATTTTGGTCCTGTATTATTTAATTCGCTTTCTATAACAGATATGGAATTAATTACAAAAGATTTATTAATTTTTTCTTCCAGCTTTGATAAACGTGGTAGATTTGTTTCGTTTTTGAAGCGCGTTAAAGTAACATGGAGCTTAAATAAATGATTTTCTAATTTAATATTTATTCCTTTATTTATTAATTCATTTTCTAAAGATTTATGAAGTTTGTCTAAATCTCTTGAAATTTCACCTTCTGCCCAAATTAGGCGAGGGGAGTGTGAATTTGGACCAAATGTTATTTTATTCAATTTAACCTCTATTGGAGAAAATAAATAAGCAACATTCTGACAAACTTGATTAATTTTTAATAAATCATCACTGCTAACATATCCGATAAAAATCAATGTTAAATGTAAAGCTTGTTCAGGTACAAGCCGAAAACAAGGATTGCTGAGTTTTCTTTGTTGATAATCTATAAAAATCTTCTTAACGTCATTTGGCAAATGTGAAGCAATAAATATACGATGTCTCATAATTTTTCCTTCGTTTTTAGTAAGAAAACTGAATATTTCTTTCTGAACGATATTATACGTCTTTTCCTTATTTTATCTTATTTTGTGTATAATTTCCAGTTGCTAAAATTGACAAAAGCAGTGTTTAAACTATATAATTACTAAATGGCCATAAAGAAAAAGCGTATTCATTTAATTGGCATTGGAGGAGCAGGAATGACCGCTTTAGCTAATCTCTTATTGGAAAAAGGATACTCGGTATCAGGCTCTGATAAAAATGATTTTGCGGTAAGAAAAATCTTAGAAAAAAAAGGAGTAAAAATATATATTGGCCACAAGGCTGATAATATAAAAAAAGTAGAAATTGTAGTTTATTCTTCGGCTATTCCAAGTAGTAATATAGAATTTAAAACAGCTCAAAAAATAAAGGTCCCTTTATTTAACCGTTTTGATTTTTTGTTGCATGTTTTAGCGAAGAAAAAAATTATCAGTATTGCGGGAACACATGGTAAAAGTACGACTACCGCGATGCTTGCCCATATTTTGAAAAAAGCGAAACTGAAGCCAACTGTTTATTTAGGAGCTAAAAATAAAATGTATCCATTTGGAAGTAAATGGGAATCAGGAAAATATGCAGTTATAGAAACAGATGAACACGATAAGTCCTTTTTAAAAACACCTTCTTTTCTATCAATTATTACTAATGTAGATAATGATCATTTGAATGTTAATGGCCCTTATCAAGGTAAATTCTCCCTATTAAAAAAAGCTTTTAAGAATTTTTGCCGAAATAACCAAACAGAATCTATTGTTTTTAATAATGATGACCCTTTTTTAAGGAATGTCGCAAAAGAAAGTGCTCAAAATAAGGTTTTCACCTTTGGAATAGATAATAAAGCCGATTTCTTTGTAAAAAATATTGATTATAAGGGAATAAAAACCTCTTCAGATTTATTTCTAAATAACAAATTTCAAGGGAAATTAGAACTTTCTTTACCAGAAAAAGAAAATATTTATAATGCCTTAGGTGCCCTCTCTGCTTCAAAAATACTTAAAATTCCTTTGAAAGATAGCCTGCGATATTTAAAAACCTTTGGCGGAATAAAAAGAAGATTTTTTATTCTTTATAACAACCTCTCGCTTCGCTCAAGAACGTTTCAATTGAAATGTAATCATTTCAATTATGATAAAAAAATTGCGGTAGTTGATGATTACGCGCATCACCCGACACAGATAAAGGCCTGTTTAAGAATGGCAAGAAGTGTTTTTCCAAAAAAAAGAGTAATATTAATTTTAGAGCCTCATCGTTATTCAAGGATTTCCATTCTATACAAAGATTATGCACCCGCAATAAAAAATTGTGATATTTTGTTTCTCTTGCCAATAGATTCTGCTGGAGAAAAACCTATTAGAGGAGTTAGTAGTAAAAAAATATATAAAGAGATAATAAAAACAAAATCCCTAAACAAAAACAAAGTACATTTTATTGAAGACATGAAAAGCGAAGAATCTTTTCTAAAAGACTTTCTGAAGTTTACAAAAAATAACGATGTTTTCCTTTTTACTGGTCCAGGAAAAATAGCAAATCTCTCTAAAAAATTTATTCATTTGTTTAGAAAATATGAAAAGAAATCTTAAAAAAATCTGTTTAATTATTTTATTGATAGCCTGCCTTTGCGGCGCATGGGTTTTTGGTTTTTCTCAAGGGGCAAATTGGGGGTGGAAAGCTAATCTACCTTCTCCTTTTGAAAATATAATTAATAAGGAAAAACCTATAGAGATTTCTAATGCTGATATGGGTATTTTTTGGGATACATGGAAAGTTATTTTAGAAAAATATGTTGGTAGAAATGATTTAGACGCTCAAAAAATAATCTCAGGCGCTACCAGAGGCATAATAGACGCATTGGAAGATCCTTATTCAGAATTCTTAGATTCTGAACAGACAAAAAATCTCTCTGAGGAATTATCTGGAGAATTTTATGGCGTGGGAATGGAAATTGGAAAACGCGATGGGTTTTTAGCAATCATTGCGCCTCTTCCAGGTACTCCGGCAGAAGAAGCTGGATTAAAGGCAAATGATAAAATTATTAAAATAGATGAAACTGAAACAACTGATTTGTATCCATTTGAAGCGGCTAAACTAATACGAGGACCAGAAGGAACAAAAGTAACATTAACTATTTATAGATCTAGTTGGGACGAAACAAAGAAAATAGAATTAATTAGAAAAAAGATTTCTATTCCTTCAGTAAGATGGGAAAAAATAGATAATAATATCGCATATCTGAAAATTTATAATTTTAACCAACCTCTTACCCTTAATTTTTATAAAACAGCTTTGGAAATAGCTTTTGCCAAACCGCAAGGATTAATCATAGATCTTAGAAATAATCCAGGCGGATACTTAGAGTCAGTTGTTGATATTAGTGGCTGGTTTTTAGAAAAAGGAAATACTATCCTTAAAGAAGATTTTGGTAACGATGAAATAAAAATTTTTCGAGTAAAAATTGGACAAGCATTACTTAAAAATATTCCTACCGTTATTCTAATAAATGGAGGTACAGCTTCAGCTTCAGAAATATTAGCTGGCGCTTTAAGAGATAATAGGGGAGTTAAATTAATTGGAGAAAAAAGTTTTGGCAAAGGATCTGTGCAAGAATTAGTTTCTTTAAAAGATAATAATAGCGTTAAAATTACCATATCACGTTGGCTGACGCCTAATGGAACTATCATAGAAGGCAATGGTCTTGTTCCAGATATTGAAGTAAAAAATGAGGAAGAATTTGGTACTTTTTCTAAAATAGATTTGGAAAAAGATAAGCAATTACAAATAGCTGTGGACGCAATTGTTAAATTGTTAATATGAAGATCTATCTTTTAAAAGATGTCCCAAGCTTAGGAAGTAAAGGAGAAATTAAAAATGTAGCTGATGGTTATGCTATAAATTATCTTTTTCCTCAAAAAATTGCCCAAAGAGCTGACTCAAATATTATCAAAAAAGTTTCAGAGAAAAAAGAAGAAAAGATAAAAACTGATGAAAAACAAAAAGAAGAGGCTCTTGAATTAGCCGCCCGCCTAAAAAAGATTATTTTAGAAATTCCCCTTAAATTCTCTGAAAAAGGAAAGGGGGCTTATAGCTCTGTAAACAGTAAAAGAATTGTTGAAGAATTAGAGTCTCGAAGTATTCATTTATTAGAAAACCAAATAGAATTGAAAAAATCCCTCAAAAATGAAGGACTTTATGATGTACCTTTAACTCTATATCCTGGGATAAAAACTTCCTTGAAGGTAAGAATTAAAGCTATTGTTTCTAACCAGAAGGAATGACATTTATTAAGCTAATCCTTTTTGTTTTACCTGTAAAAGTTTTTTTTCTTTTGTTAGAAAATTTAACTACTCCATCTGTTAGAGCGAAAATAGTATCATCGCATCCTAACTTAGTGTTTAATCCAGGATGCCACTTAGTGCCTCTTTGTCTAATTAAAACATTGCCAGATTCTACTACCTGACCATCAAATTTCTTGATTCCCAATCTTTTAGGATTTGAATCTCTTCCTAATTTTGTTGAACCGCCTGATTTAACGTGCGCCATATTTCACAAAAATATATACAATTTTAAAATGTAATGTATTCCAACGCATTTCTATGTATCTCTATGTATTTCAGGATATTCATAGAAATTAACTTCGCGAAATTCATTGAAATTCGTTGTTATTTGTTGTAAGTTATTAGTTAATTATTATGTTGCCCCACTGTTTAAAAATTCTAACAAAATTTGTTCTATTTGTCAAAAAGAATTTTTGGCTGTTTAGTCTGGGGTTTTTGAGTATAACCTTATCTTTTTCTCTTGGAATTATTATTGGAGCTAATATTATATCGCGCCCACCAATTATCATAGAAAAACAATTGATAACAAAAATCGAGGAAACTGAAATAAATAGAACTATAACAACAACAGCAAAAGAATTTCCATTTGTAGCCAGTTCCAGAGGAAAATATTATTACCCAGTGGATTGTAGTTTATCTAATTCATTAAAAGAAGAAAATAAAATTTATTTTAAAACTCGGCAAGAAGCTGAGAGCGGGGGATATATTTACAATACTAGATGCAATTAACAAAGCTCGGAATATAGTTTTCTCGCTTCTTTCACTAATGTCGTTCAGGAGTAAATACTTGCTTCAATTGTTAGTTGTTAATTGTTATTTGTTAATTGTTTTTAAGTTCTTCCTCGATTTCTTTTTTGCTTATATGATTAGTGGATAAGCACTTAAATTCTTCTTCTATTTTTTCTGTTTCCTCTATTTTTTCCCTTAAATCAGCAGGGATCTCTTTTAAAACTTTTTTTAATTTTTTAGTGTTCACTTCAATAACTTCTTCCCATTTTTCCAATGGATCTAAGATTTCTCTTAGTTTAGGAATATCATAAGAAACTTTATTATAAACAGTGCGGCTAAAATAACCATTTTCACCAAATACGCGCTTTAAACCTTTTTGTTGGCAATAAACATCAATTAAATTTTTTAATTCTATTAATTTTTTTTCCGATTTTTCTTTTTTCTCTTTTAAAGCAAAATATTCATCTATTTTTTTCTTAATATCTATATCATTTAAATGATTATCTTCTTCATTCTCATAAAAATGCCTCCAAATTGGACAGATATTACGATAACCACACCAACCGCATAAAGCTGATGAATGAGGCTCAAAGTCACTTTTTTCTATTTGATGAATTAAATCTATTGCCTTATTTTTTACCTCTTCTAAATCTTTTTCCGTTCTTTTTGTGTTTATTCTTTCATTAAATTTCAAAAAGTATAAACTCAGGCGTAAATCTTTAATTTTAGTTCTTGGCCAACGACTTTTTAATCCGATAGCATAAATAGAAAGTTGATCATTTTTATCTAAAGCTTTTTGAGAAGGCATTCTTTTTCCTGTTTTATAATCAATTATTTCAACATTCCCATCTGATAATTTATCTATTCTATCTATTACACCTGTTAAAATATGTTTACCATTCTGTTTATTAGGATTTTCATCTAATACAACCTCAAATTTTGTTTCTAAGTCTAGAATGGTTGTTTTATTATGAGGAATATTTTTCTTATAAAATTCCTCTAATATTCTTAGTCCTTCTTTAAAATAAGATTTTTCTTCTTCAGAATCTTTCCATTCAAACCCTTCTGTTTTCTTAGGCCAATAATCACGATAATATTTTAATAACGAATCAAGAGTAGGGAAGTGTGGATCTTTTTGATAAAACCATTTAAGAATTTTATGAATATAAGAACCAAAAATAGCCTCTTTGCTTTTAGGCTCTTTTATTTTATCTATATTTGAAAGTTTATATTTTAGAGGACACTGTTTAAAATTCTCTAAACTTGAATAACTTATTCTCATAAAAATTAACAGATAACAATTAACAAATAACAAAGGAGAACCTGTCATTGCGAGGAGTTCCGATACTTCGGAACGACGCGGCAATCTTAATCATTTTAGCATTTATTTGTTGGTTTTTCCACCGAATTAATGAGGTTGACAGATTAAATAGACAGTGATATAATAAGACCACTTGTAATTTGAAAACTAAATAAATTAAATTAAAAAATAAAGAAAAAGAGGTGATTTAATTGAAATTTAATGTTGATGTGATAGATGTGATAGTAATTCTCGGCGCTAGTTTGGAAAAATCTTCAAAGATTAGTAAACAAAGTATAGAAAATGTTAACGCATTTGAAAAGATGATACGAGATGCTAACATGAAGATGGAGATACCAATGATTCTATCCGGTGGATATTCTAAGGGGAATAAAGATGATACAGAAGCTTCGCTTATGCTATCTGATATCATAAAACGAGGTCATACTTTTGGTTCTATTTATTTAGAAACAAAAAGTAGAGACAGTAGTGAGAATGTGCAATACTCCTTAGATATCATTCAAGAACATGGATGGAAGAACATTATAGTGATTGATCAGCCATTGCACTTATTCCAGTTAAAGCTACTATTCAAGCACTATATTAGATTGAGAAACTTGGATTTGGATATCAAAATAGAGTTTATTCCTGCTAACCCAGTGTATGGGGATAATGTAAAATGGTGGCAATATAGCTATTCCTTGGTATATTTTATCTATTTGGCGTTATGTACTTGTTATTATATTTTAAAGAGAAAAATTACTCTTCGAGATATAATATAAAAAAATATAGAAAAGAAAGAGGAGGTAAGAAGAAATGACTACTACAAAGAATTTCTCAAAATGGCTTCAAGTAAATGATGATGGAACATTGACTGTTGCATGGAAAGGATATACAGAATTTCATAATTTTACTGACATAGAAACAGTTCTTAGACAAACAATCCATATTCTCGAACAATATGGAAACCAGAAAATCACAATTAATGGCAAAACTATAATTGTTCTTGGAAAAATTGCTGAATTAAAGAAGTTCAAAGATATCGTCGAAAAAACCCTCAAATTCTTGAAATCAAATTCTATTGATTTTAGCACGGGTTTAGTTATACAACATCAGATAGAACTTAGCCAAAAAGCAATTCTTACAAACGTCGATAAAAAAAATAAAGGAAATATAAAAATCTATTTTGCTGTTATGAAGAGGGGACTAATAATCAAAAAAGAAATCATTAGATCTCAAAAAATTATTCTTAATGTGTACAAAGAACTAGTGAAAAGTTATAAATCTCTCGCAGATCATCCTACAGAATTAAATAAAAATCGAATCAAAAACAAAATTGCTGGAAAGGGCGCTAACCTTATGAACGGATTAAACACGATTATTGTAAATCCATATAAAAAAAGAGTTAATCTACCATCAGTGAAGAGATTAGAAAACATTTCTAATGTAATAACTTCTATCAGACAACTACAGAGAATGATCAAGAACGCTTTTAATAGATTAGCACCTGCTATTCCTGTTAAATCCGAAGTATTTCTAAATAATCAAAGAACAACTAACTAATCATTATTCAGGTAGGGGATAAACCCCCATACCTTTTTTATTTATATTAGATCTGTTGACACATTAAATAATTACTGATATAATATTACTATGTAATTTGAAAACTGAATAATAAAAATATAGAAAATATATATAGAAAAGAAAAGGAGGGGATTGTAATGGAAAAACAATTAAGATTGTTTGATGTGCCAAATAGGCAACAAAAACAAATGCCTTTGTATTATGCAGAAATAATAGAGAATGACGGTTCAAAGTACGTAATCTGGTTTAGAAAAAATGTTAATAATATATCTGAGGCAAAAAAATGCGCATCAATAATCTACAATAAACAAAAAGAGTTTGACGAAGAAAATATTGTAAAATTTGGAAAAGTAAAAGAAATGAAGGAGGCAAAATGGAGAACAAAAAAATGTTGGGAAACAGACCTCCAAGGTAAACATAAAATAAAAAGGAGGGGATAGTAATGAAAGGACAGTTGAAGCTGTATTCTGTTTTAGATCACGACACAGAACCTATTCGGGAAAAAACGCGAAAAAAGATTAGTATAGAAGAAAGGAAAAAACAGGGGGATTTCATCGCTGAAAAATCAAAAAATGGAGTAAAGAAAATTCTTGAGAACATACGAAGAAAAGACATAAATCTATTGGACAGATTCAAAGTCAAAAATTGGAAATAAATGAAAAAGGAGGTAAAATTAGAATGATAGTTGATATAATTTTCTTAATTCTGGTACTAGCATCAATAGAATTGTCGAAAGCCTTGGTTATTTTAGTTGGCCTAGATATGGTAATATGGATAATTACTTATAAGTTGACAATGAAATGGTTGGATTATGTATACGTAAAAACTGATTATAGTTCTGAGGTGGAATTCGGAAGAATGGTTATGGGTGGATTTTCGTTGTGGATACCAGGAATAATATTGTTAATTGACCAGATTTGCACTAAGTCATTTAGGAATTATATGCGATCCATAAATAGAGCAAATTATTGAAGGAAGAGCGGTAGGGAAATACTAAGTACCTGCCGCTATTTTATTTTATTTATTTTTTTAATTTACGACCACTATGAAACTTTTGATGAATTTCACGAAGTTTTTTACTGGTAACATGAGCATAAATTTGGGTAGCAGCAATACTTTTATGGCCTAGAAATTCCTGGAGTATTCTTAGATCTACTCCTTGATTTAAAAGATCTGTCGAAAAGCTATGGCGCATTGAATGTGGAGTAGTTGTTATTGGAACCCCTGACATAACCACATATTTTTTCATATTTTTTTCAATTGAACGTGGAGTTAATCTTCGAGACGTTCCTTTTTTACTCCTATAATTAATAAATAGCGCTTTTTCATTATCATTTCGGGTCTTAAAATATTTAGATAACCACAATAGAGCTCTTTCAGAGAAATAAACAGTTCGCGCTTTTTGTCCTTTCCCAATAATTCCAACTTCTAATTCTTCTATCCCAGAATTTATCTTAATCTGATCCCGGTTTAAAGAAACTAATTCCGCTATTCTCATGCCAGTAGAAAATAGAACCTCTAAGATGGCTCTATCCCGTAATCCTTGTTTTTTAGAAGTATCAGGGGCTGAAAATAATTTTTCCAATTGTTCTAAATTTAAAAAGCTAACTTGTTTTTCATCTCTATCTTTAGCTAATTTTATCTTCTCAGCAGGTAAAGACAAAATATCCCTATCAGCAAAATAATTTAAAAAGGACCTTAAAGCTATTAAATAATAATTCTGAGTTGTTTTTTTAAGAGGTATTTTTGTTTTAGGAAGATACCGACGAGAAAGAAAAACTCGATATTTCCAAATATGATCAGTGGTTAATTCATGGGGTTTTAAATCCTCTAAATTATTTAATTTTAACCAATCTAAGAATTTTTTTAAAAATCTATTATAATTTTCCTGAGATTTAGAAGATAAACCCTTCTCAATATCTAACCAATCTAAAAAATTGGATAAATGACAGGGGATTGGTTTTTGGTTCTTTTTCATGTTATTAACGTAATAAAGGATAATGGGTTGTATTAAATGTTCGCTTAACTATAATTATGCGAACCTTATTATACTTTAATCATAGCCATTTAAAACAATAAGTCAAGACTACCCTACTATATAGCAGTATACTGAATGGAGTATTGAGTAATTAATGGACAAAAAACTTTAAAATTCTAACTAATGCTTCCAGCGCGATAATAATAAATTGAATTATTGCTCTTAGAAGCGCCCACAAATGCCCTAATATTCCAGATATAAAAACCTGGTCCGTAAGATGGGCTATTTCATTAAAAAGGTTTATAAAAATTTGTGAAGCCTGAGTAATTAATTGATTTATATTATCCATATTTTTAATAATTAACAATTAACAAATAACAAGTAATTAGTAATAAGAATAAGTAATAAGAATAAGGTTTGGAATGTTGTTGAAAAAACTATAGCGATTAGCGTGTTTTCGAAACAATATTCCAAGCCTGTTTTACCCTCTCAACACTTCCTTCTTTTCCAAAAACTTCTGCTATTTCAAACGGGCCTGGTGAAGCTTTTTTCCCAGATAAGGCAACTCGTAAAGGCCAAAGCAGTTTGCCTTTATTCCCTGTATAATTTGGATTTTCATCTATAAAATTATAAAATTTTATTTGCAGATTAACTCTATTAAATTCACTTTTTTTTATTTTTTCCAAGATATCTGAAGAATCTTGCAATGATTTTGCTAATTCTATATTAGTCATCCCCTTCCATTTTAAAAGTTCTTTTGGATATTCAATCTTCTTTTTAAAGAAGAAATCAGATAAAACTATTAAATCGCTTAATTTATTTATTCTTGGAGCTTCTATATCAATAACTTTTTTTATATAATCAATATCATATTCTTTGATTATTTGTGGAGTAGATGAAAAATTTTTAATATAATCCACTACCCTATCCGTTAATTCATCTGAAGACATTCTTTTAAAATATTGGGAATTAAACCAATCTAATTTTTTTATATTAAAAATAGCGCCTCCTTTTTGAACACGTTCTAAATCAAATTTATCAATTAACTCTTCCAAATTGAATATTTCTTGATTCCCTATTGGGTGCCACCCTAAAAACGCTAAGAAATTAACCAAGGCCTCAGGTAAATAACCCATTTTTCTATACTCTGTTAAAGCCATAGCCCCGTGTCTTTTGCTTAATTTAGACCTATCAGGTCCTAAAATCATCGGTAAATGCGCATAATTGGGCATAGGAAGACCTAATACTTCTTGAATGGTGATTTGCTTGGGTGTATTGGAAATATGGTCTTCTCCGCGAATCACGTGCGTTATTTTCATTAAATAATCGTCTATAACTACAGCAAAATTATATAAAGGCTCTTTAAAGCTTTTAGCTATCACTATATCGCCTATTAAGCTTAAATCAAATTCCACTTCCCCTCTAATAATATCCTGGAATTTAATTATTTTATTTGGCATTTTTATTCTTATAACAGCTGGCTTGCCTTCATCTAAATAGGTTTTTACCGTGTTTTCTGATAAATCACGGCATTTACCTGAATATTTAGGTGAAACGCCGCGAGCAATCATTTCCTCTTTTTGTGCCTCAATTTCTTCTGGGGAACAAAAACAATAATAAGCTTTTCCTTCTTTTAATAATCGACGAAGATATTTTTCATAAATTTCCAATCTTTCACTTTGGCGATAAGGACCAAAAGGTCCTCCTATATTAGGACCTTCGTCCCATTCAATTCCTAAAGATTTTAATCCTTCAAGTATATTGTTCTCATATTCTTTTTTTGATCTCTCTTTATCAGTATCTTCTATTCTTAAAATAAATTTTCCACCCGCTTTACGGGCAAATAAATAATTAAATAAACCTGCCCTGGCATTGCCTAAATGAAATAAACCAGTAGGACTAGGCGCTAATCTTACTCTAGGCCCAAATAATGATTGTGGCGTTTTAGGATCATCCATGAATGTGTATTGTGTATACAGTATACTCTATACCCTATACATTTTGAAGTAGATGTTGTGCTATATCATGCGCCGCTTGTGGTTTAGCAAACTCAAGAGCTGCTTGACTCATTTTTTCTTCCTTCTTTTTGTCAGAAATAATCTGAAGAATTAAACCTGAAAATACATTCGGTTTTAAATTACCTTCTTCAACCACAACTGCCGCTTCATTCTTAGCATACTCATAGGCGTTTTTCTTTTGGTGGCCACGGCTTGCCCATGGCAAGGGTATAAGAATTGAAGGTTTTCCACTTGCAGCAATTTCAAAAATCAAACCACTTCCAGCGCGGGCTATAATTAAATCACTAATAGCAAATATTTCTTTTAAAGAGGAAATGCTTGGTATTGTTGTTTCTTCAAAAAAAGGCAAAGGATGATAATATTTTTGTTGTTCCTTATCCCCTATAATTTCCTGAAAAACTACATCGGCTTCTCTTATTACTTCTTGGTAATTTGTTTTACCTGTTTGATGGATTATTTCTACATCTTTAATAATTTTTGGAATAATATCTAAAATAAAATCATTAATATGACGAGAACCTTGCGAGCCGCCAATTATTGTTACAACAGGTTTTTCTATATCCAATTTTAGTAATTTTTTAGTATTTTCTTTATCCAGTGTTTCATTAAATAAATCTAATCGTATAGGATTCCCTGTTAATAATGTCTTTTTTGATGAAAAATATTTTTTTGTGTAATCAAAAGATATGAAAACTTTTTGACAGAACCTTCCTATAATATGGTTGACTAAACCGGGAACAGCGTCGCTTTCATGTGTATAAGTAGGAATAAAGAAAAGAATTCCCCAAAAAACTACTGGAAAAGAACCATATCCCCCTTTAGAAAAAATCGTGTCAGGCATTAAAATGTAAACATAATAAAGAGATTGGAAAATGCCTCCTATGGTTTTAAAAAATCCTATGATACTTTCAATAAGATTAAATGAACCCATCAATTTTCCGGCTGTAATTGTTTTGACCCTTATCCCCTGCTCTTTTAAAATGTATGGAAGAGTAAAATCATCAGGTCCTATATATATAATTTCTAAAGAAACTTTCTGCGTCTCAGCTTCTTTTTTGAGCTCTCTATAAACAGCAATCAAAGGAAAGGTATGCCCGCCAGAACCACCACCAGTAAGGACTATGCGTACGGTTTTATCAAAAGAAAATTTAGGTTTTAAAAATGAAATATCCATAATTTACAATTATTAAATTGTTGATTGTTAATTGTTACTTGTTAGTTGTTATGTTTGTTTCGCTATATTGCTCAAAATTCCAATACTTATTAAAGTCGCTACCATAGAAGAACCTCCATAACTTATAAACGGCAAAGGAATACCTGTCATAGGAAGTAACTGGCACATAGCCGCAATATTAATAAATGCTTGAAAACCAATATTGCAAGTTAAACCTATTGCCAAAAATCTTCCTAAGCTATCTGGCGCTTCTTTGGCTATTCTCAACCCGATCGATATAAGGAAAATAAAAAGAATAATTATTATTAAAGACCCCAAAAAACCAAATTCCTCAGCAATTATAGAAAAAATAGCGTCGGTATGGCTTTCTGGCAAATAATTAAATTTTTGTATTGATCTTCCAAACCCTATACCAAATAATCCTCCAGAGCCAATACCAATTAAAGATTGAATAATATGGTATCCTTTACCAAGTGGATCTTTTCCCGGAGATAAAAAAGATAAAATTCTTCCAAGTCGATAAGGCGTTGTTTTAATAATAATGGCTAAAGATGAAATTCCAACTGCTACTAAAGACAAAAATTGAACTGCACTCATGCCTGCGACAATATAAACCATTGCACTGGATAAAGCTAAAACAATTAAAGTGCCTGTGGCCGGTTGCTTAATAATAATAGCACCAATAAGGGCTAAAGAACATATAAAGACAATAAAAGGCGTAATATGTATTTTTCGCCTTTTATCTAATGAAAAACGGCTTAATAAACTTGCAAGAAAAAGAATATAAGTTACTTTTATAAATTCAGAGGGTTGAAAATTTATAAAAGCGATTTTTAACCATCTATTGGCTGACGAACCTATTGGTTGAAACACCGGAATAAAACATAAAAGCAACAAAAAAATATTAGAGATTAATAAAATTAAGGATATCTTTGATAGAGAACGATAATTTATTTTTGAAATAATCCAAGCAAAAATTAATCCTAAAAATATTCCAAGGAATAATTGCCTTTTGACAAAATAATAAACATCACTATGTTGCTGTTCTCCAATTACAGCAGAAGCGCTTATTAAGGCAATCAAACCAAACACTAAAAGAAGCATGCTAAAAGTAATGAGCAAACGGTTAAGTTTATTTGGTCTAGTCATCTATTTTTTTAAGTACTCTTCTATTTTTTAATACTCTTCCATTGTATAATATTTTCTTTCTAAGCTCAAATAAGGAGTACCTTGTTTCTCATTTCATTCTAAATGAAAAATAAGGAGTACCTTGTTTCTCATTTCATTCGAAATCGTGTATAATTTTTACTATGAATAGAATTCTAACAATCTTGTTCGTAATACTTGTTTTAGGAATTGGAGCATTTTTTGGTTTTCGTTCTTTCCAAAAATATTCAGAATCCAAAGGAACTTTGGAAACCCGAGTTTATCCTGCTGAAGCTAGTTTAAAAATTAATAATAAAACTTATCAGAATAAACAAGGTATTTTTAAAATTAGATTAAATCCTGGCGAATACTCTGTATCTTTTTCTTGCCCGGATTATTCGTTTTTAGAAGATAAAGTAAAAATTGAAAGCAATAAAACAACAAATCTTAATAATATTTATCTATTTCCCAATAATTGGCCCAAAGAAAAAATTATAACGAATGAAAAAATCGAACGTTTCTATTTAAGCCCAGATTCTAATCGCATTCTTTTTATAGAAAAATCTTCTAATTATGATTGGTATATTTTTGATAGAAGCACAAAGCAAAAAGAATATTTTCATAAAACCACTTCTTTGCCTTATGATGTTATTTTTTCTCCGAAAAAGATTCTAATTCATTTAGGAAAAGATAATTGGGAAATTGTATTTTTACCAAAAAGCCTTATTAAAAATAGCATCTCTTTAAATACTTCATTTAAAGAAGCATTGGATCAGGCAGAATTAAGAGAAAAACAAACCTCTCTGACTATAAGCCAGGCTATCTTTTACTCAAAAAATGATGGCGATATAATTGTTAAAACTTCTGATGCAATCTATCTTTTTAATTTTCTTACAGAATCTATAGAAAAAATATATGGAGGTAAAAGCTCCCCTTTTATATCTGACAACGATTATGTTTACTTTGTAAAAGAAAATGGAGTCTTTACTAAAATTTCTTTGGAGACAAAAAAAGAAATAGAAACATCTTTATACAGTTTTTCTCTTGAAGATTTAGAAAAAGCTAAAATTAGAAAAGAAAAAAATGAAAACAATTTCTTAATTATTGAGGGGTCAGAAAAGGCTCATTATCTGAAAACACTTGAAAACATACCAAAATTAATTGGTGAAAATGTTATTGATGGCATTTTTTCTTCAGACGGAAAAGAAATATTATTATATTCAAAGGATAAAATTGAAATTTATAATCCAGAAAGTGAAATTAAGTATTCTAAAAAACTTTTTTCTGATGTTCCAGTTATTTGGTTTCTTAACAATAATTATCTGCTATTTCTAAATAATAACCTGCTTAATATTTACGCGCTTAAAAATAATAAAACCTGGCCTATTGTCAGTGATATAAAAAATAATAACTTCTTTTACGATCCTTCAATAAATTATATTTTTTATCTTTCAGATTCAGGAATAATAAAAGTATCCCTATAATTTATTCATATCGTAAAGCGTCAATCGGGCTTAATCTTGCCGCTTTACGAGCAGGATAAATTCCAAAAATAAGACCAATACCTGTAGCTACTCCAAAAGCTATAATTATAGAACTTAAAGAAAGAACAAATTCCCATTTTATTCCAAGGGCCATTGTTAAAACGATACTCACAAGATAAGAAAGAATAGCTCCTAATAAAATTCCTAATATTCCACCAAGTCCAGTTAAAACCATCGCTTCAATTAAAAATTGATAAAGAATATCTTTTTTCCGAGCGCCAACTGCTTTTCTCAAACCGATTTCTCTCGTTCTTTCAACTACTGAGACTAACATGATATTCATAATTCCAATTCCACCAACCACTAAAGCAATAGCAGCTACAGAAGATAAAAGTAATGAAAGAATACTTGTGACTGTATTCATAAGATCAGCAGTTTCCTTTCCACTGACTACTTTAAAATCATCTTTCGATAAATCACCCTCTGGATTATATATATTATGACGCTCTCTTAATAGTAAACGAATACTTTCTACAGCTTCATCAATTTGACCCTGATTAACTATTTTAACTGCAGAAGACTGTACGTGATTAATACCTAATAAAAATTTTTGAACGGTTGTAATTGGAATATATACATATTCATCAAGGTTCATAAACATCTGCGTTCCTTGTTCTTCCATAACTCCAATTATCCTAAAATTCGTTTGTTTTATTCTAATAATCTTACCAATTGGATCTTCATTTTCAAATAAGTCTTCTTTTATTTTATATCCTAAAACAACTACTTTTGACATACTCTGAACATCAAAATCAGTAAAATCAGATCCTAATATAGTCCTGCTATTGGTTATTTCATTATATGCTGGAGTTGTACCAAAAAGAGTAACTTTTTCATCATTGTTTTTATAAATTACCCTGCCCACACTAACAACCATTGGAGCAACCATTTCCACTAATGGATCATCTTCAATTGCTTTCATGTCTTTAAGTGTTAATGTTTTAATTTCCATTCCCTCCATCACTTGTTGTGTCATATCCCCTCCTCCCCCTGTAGTGAAAGCACCTGGTTCAACATAAACGTTATTAGGGCCCATAGACATAATCTGTCCTAAAATTAAATTCTGAGCTCCATCGCCTAATGACATCATTAGAATAACTGATGAAATACCAATAACAATTCCCAAAATTGTTAAAGCAGAACGTGTTTTATTCGTTTTTAATCCTATTATCGCAGTTTTGAAAGAATTACTAAATTTCATAATTTCATTTAATCAAGCCATCTTTGGCATAATGCCTTAAATTTACTAATTCATCATTAACTATTTTGCCATCTTTTAACGCAATAATTCTTTTCGCCATTTCAGCTGTATATTTTTCATGAGTAACTAAAATTATTGTATGGCCCTGATTATTAAGTTTTTGAAAAATATCCATTATTTGCTGGCCAGACTTACTATCTAAATTACCAGTTGGTTCATCTGCAAAAATTACAGACGGATGATTGACTATTGCCCGAGCAATTGCTGTTTTTTGCTGCTCTCCACCGGAAAGCTGATTTGGGAAATGAGAAGCCCTATGTAAAATACCAACTAACTCAAGGGCTTGCTTTGTCATCTTATATTCTTTTTCTTTAGAAAAACCAGTATAAATTAAAGGTAATCTCACGTTATCAAAAACCGTAGTTCTGGATAAAAGATTATAGGATTGAAAAACAAAACCCATTTTTTTATTTCTAATTCTTGCTAATTCATCATCATTAAAATTATCAATACTTTTTCCTTCAAATTTACATATCCCAGAACTTGGTCTGTCTAAAAAACACATAATATGCATTAAAGTTGATTTTCCAGAACCAGAAGGACCCATGATAGAAACAAATTCTCCTTGCGCAATCTTAAAAGAAACCCCTTGAAGAGCCGGGGTTTCAACAGAATCATTGCGATAAATCTTTTTAAGATTTTCTATTTCGATCATAAAATTATCATTTTTTGATAAAAGTAATTACTTCATCACCTTCTTTTAATCCAGATATGATCTCAATATTTCCATCAGAACCTACTAATCCTGTTTCAACTTCAATTTCTTGAAAATCCTCATTGACAGGAACTTTTACCATGCTCTTTCCGTCTTTTTCTGTCACAGCTCTCCTTGGAATAATTAAAACATCTTCTTTTGAATCAGTAATAATAATAATATCAGCAGTCATTCCCGATTTAACATTAGTATCCTTAGTATCAATTGTACTTTTTACTTTATAATAAACTACGCCATCAACAATAGTCTCAGCAGAATCAATGTGCACTATTTCTCCAAAAAACTCTTCTCGAGGAAAAGCATCTAAAGTCATTAAAACTCTATCCCCTATCTTAACTTTAGAAACGTCAACTTCAGGAACATATGTTTTAATCTGTAATCCTTTTTCTGCCATAAGACTGATTACTGGAATATTTGCCAATACTACCTCACCTTTTTTTATTTCTTTTTTAGCTATAAAACCATTTATTGGAGCGCGAATAATTGTCTTTTCTATAATCGCGTAATAATTAGATACATTAGCTTCTGCAGATTTTACTTTTGCTTCTTGAATTATAATCTCCTCTTTTGTGGAACCAGACAATAAAAGATCAAGCTCATTCTGTATTTTTTCAACTAATAAACTCTGTGAAGCAATATTTTGTTCTAAATTATTGATATTAGTTATTGCAGTAATAATAAGGTTTCTGCCATCATTGGTATTTGTTCTATGAATATCAAGATTTGGATTACTATAAGAACAATCTGCTAATAAAACGTTACCTAATTTTTCAAAAAAATTCTTAAAAACTAATAAATATACTTTTGCATTCCTTGTTGATAAATCCAATTCTTCTCTGGAAGAGTCACTATTTAAATCACTCATCTCATTCTTCCATTCTTTGAGTGTTCTTTCAGATACTAGACGTAAATATCCAACATCCGAGGCCATTTCGTTAGATACGCAAGTATCAAAATTTAATATATAGCTATTTGCCGCTTCTGCTCCCAAAAAAATATCTTTAATGTCTATTTTTATAGCTTCTTCTGCTTTAGAATAAGCATCATTTAAAGTATTAAAAATATCTTGATAGTAATTATCTAAATCTTGTTCGGCTTTGGAAAGTTCTGCTTGTTTAATATCAATTGTTTCTTGTCTGGTTCCTTTTTTTAATTCTTGTAATTTAGCTTCTTCAGCTTCTAAATTTGCCTGGGATTGTCTTAATTGAGCCCATAAATCATTGTTTTCCAAACTAGCTAAAATTTGACCTTTTTTGACATTATCTCCAGTTTCAATTAAAACTTGGGATACATTTCCTGTAGCCCTAAAAGATAAATCGATACTTTCAATAGCTTCTATTTTGCCTGTGACCGAAACTTCTTCTCTGATAGACCCTCTTTCAGCTGTTGCTAAATTATATTCTGATTCTTTATTCCCTTTAAAGAAAAAAAGACCAATAATCAATAGAATAATAGCCCCGGCAATGACAATAATCCGTTTTTTAATAAGCTGTTTGTATATATTTTTAAGAATATCCATAGTATTTTTGTTCTAAAAATATAACATAAATAAGTAAAAATGACAAATTAAAAAGCCGTTAAATAGGTTTTTTTTATTAAACTTACCTAACGGCTTTATTTCCTTATGTTATCCAAATGTAGAAAAGATATACCCTCATCTTGATTTATAAGATTGTAATTTAATTAAAATCGAATTTCATTCAGGTCATAAAGTTTTCCTCTTGGGCCTATTACTGCTTCTATTCCTTCTGGTAATTGAAGAACAACAAAAATATTATGATCCTTTGCCTTTTTTGTATATTTAAAACCTTCTAGAAGTTCCCCGCTTTTTTTTACTTTATCACCTTCACTCAAAGGACCAAATTCTTCGTCAACAAATCTTCCTACTGATTTGAGTATTTTAGACAATCTTTTACTTGAATTTTTCATTTTTTTTCTCCTCCTTAAGATTTTTTTTATTCTTTCATTCTATTGCTCTATCCCCATCCGCATATATATATTATATCATCATCAACACCTACAATATTACCATCCTTATTGATTCCAACAAAACCTTCGTTCTTTTTTAATATTATCAAGTTATCATTCTTATTACCTATTATTCTTCTAAGATGAAATTTGATCGTTCTCTTTTCTTCTTCTCCTATTAGAAAAAATCCTTTGCTGATAAATTGCTTTATCTGTTTCTTTATTTTATTTTCAAAGCCTTCCATTTCTTTTTCCTCCTTTTATCTTTTTTATTTTTTTATTCTATTTTCAAAAGTAGTAATTGATATACTACAATGCAAACTAAAAATGCTCCATATTAAGAGCATTTTAAGTGTACCATATTCTATTATAATAGTCAACCCGATTTAATTTATCTCTTTGACCACTGCGCTGCCTTTCTGGCTTTTTTCAAGCCATATTTCTTTCTTTCTACAACACGAGCATCACGCGTTAAAAATCCTGCCTTTCTTAAGGTGGGTTTTAATTTCTCGTCAATTTTTATCAAACAACGGCTAATTCCTAATCTAATTGCTTCAGCTTGACCAGTAATTCCCCCTCCATTTACTTTTATTGAAACAAAAAAAATATTTTCTAAATTTGTTATTCTAAAAGGATCTAATATTTTTTTATGATAATTCTGCAAAGGAAAATATTCTTCCATCGTTTTTTCATTAATAATAAAACCCGGTTTGTCTTTTATGAGCCTTACACGAGCTATAGCTTCTTTTCTTCTTCCAACAGCTTCAGTATACTTTTTCTTTATTTCTTTCTTCACTTCTTTCTTCACCTTTTTCTTCACTGTTTTCTTTTTCTCTTTCTTTATAGGGACTGATGCTGCTTTTTTAATTTTTTTCTTTTTATCCATTATGTATTGTTATTTGTTCCCTGTTATTTGTTAATTGCTACAAATTAATTGTCAATCTTTTTAATCTTTTATCTCTAAGTTTATTTTTAGGCAACATGCCTCTAACAGCTATTTTTAAGACTCCTGTTGGGTCTTTTTCCCACATATCAGCCAAGTTAGTTTCTTTTAAATGCCCAATATAACCAGTATGCTTATAATAAATCTTTGTTCTTAATTTTGTCACCTTAAATGGTTTTATCTTGCTAAAATTTTCTATTATAACAACTGTATCACCAACTTTATTTGGGGCATATTGAGCTTTATGCTTGTCTTGAAGCAAAATAGCAATTCTGGACGCTAGCCTTCCTAAAGATTGCCCTTCAGCATCTATTGTAACAATATTTTTATTCTCTTTTTCCATTTACTTTTTATCTACTGTTTTTTGTTCTTTGACAAATTCTAATATGACTAAAGGCGAAGCATCTCTGACCTTTTTCATTGAAGTTTTAATAATTCTGGTGTATCCGCCTTTTCTGTCTTTATATAATGGAGCAATTTCATAATATAATTTATTAGCTGCTTTTTCCGGTAAAACCTCTTTAACTTTTCTGAGGGCAATTAAATTTTGTTTTTTCGCAATAGTTATTAACTTCTCCACTTTGATTCTCGCTTCTTTAGCTTTTACTAAAGTAGTTTTAATTCTTTCCCGTAATATTAAATTAGCAGCTAAACCTTTTAAAAGAGCTTTCCGTTGGTCTGTCTTTCTATGAAATTTTTTGCCTTTTTTTAAATGCTTCATCTATGTTTATTTTGAGCAAAGCGAGAAACAAGGTAATCCTTATTTCGAGCAAAGTGAGAAACAAGGTTCTGCGAACAGAGCGAGCAGGTTCTTACTTTAATGTAAACTTTAAATTTTTAAGAATTGCTTTTATTTCTTCCAATGACTTTTTGCCTAAACCATCCATAGTTGATAAATTTTCTTCGTTATACCTCAATAAGCCGGCTAAAGTTTTCACGCCATTATTCATTAAAGCCTTCTTTGTTCGAGAGCCCAAATCCAAATCTTTCACAAGAATATCTTTTGGTTCCTTGCCTCCTTTTTTTGAAACAGCCTTTTTTTCTTCTTTGATTTCTGGGACAAATTTTTCTTCAATATTAATAAAATGATCTTTTAAAATCGCGGATGCTTTATTTAGCGCTTCTTTTGGAGAAATAGAACCATCTGTTTCAACTGAAATAATTAAACGATTGTAATCGGTTTTTTCTCCAACTCTCATATTTTCTACATGAAAATTAACTCTTCGAACCGGACTAAAAATAGCATCAACAGCAATAGTGCCTATTGGTATCTTGTCTTCCTTGCGTTCTTCTACCTGTGAATAACCCAATCCTTTTTCTACGGCTACCTCCATTTCTATTTTACCTTTTTTTTCTGTAATGGCTGCGATATACAAATCAGGGTTCATTATATCTACCATAGAATTAGATTCAAAATCCTTGGCATATACTTTTTTTTCGCCTTCAACCTTTAATTTTAAAACCTGGGGTTCATTACTGTATAGTTTTACTCTTAATTGTTTTAAATTAAGCATTATGTCTAAAACTGTATCGGAAACAAAATTAATAGTAGAAAATTCATGATGAACACCTTTAACTTTAAAGGATGTTACTGCTGCGCCTTCTATGGAAGAAAGAAGAACTCGCCTTAAGGCATTACCAATAGTTACTCCGTAACCAGGATATAGCCCTTCGATTTCAAATTTTCCATAGTTTTTTTCTTGCTCAATGATTTTTATTGAAGAAGGTAAATGAAACATATTTTAAAAATTTTAATTTTTTATAATCGATACCAATATACAAATGAATACGAATTATACGAATATTATACAAATATATAGTCTATTTCCATTAGTATCATTCGTAAGATTCGTATATTTGTATCGTGTTCTATCTGCTATAAAACTCTACAATTGAAGTGAAATCAAAAGGCAATTGTAATTCTTCTAAATCTGGATCCGCCATAACTTTTCCTTCCATTTTACTCATGTCTAATTGAAGATGTTTTGGAGGGCTATATTTTTTTAATCTTTCTTTAATATCTTTAAAAGGCGCTTTGCTGCTACTCTGCGGTCTGATAGAAATAACATCTCCTTTTTTCACAATCGTAGAAGAAATATTGTGTTTTCGTCCATTTAAGAAAAAATGACCATGGCTTACTAAATGTCTAGCCATAGTTCTAGAAACAGTAAATCCTAAACGAAACACTGTATTATCAAAACGATTCTCTACTAATTGAGTTAAAGCTTCTGGAGTAGAAATTTTCTTTTTTAACGCCATTTTGAAATATCTCCTAAATTGTTTTTCCCTCATTCCATAAGATAACTTTACCTTTTGTTTTTCTAATAACTGTTTGCCATAAGAAGTCAACGTTTTTCTTCTTTTCCTTTTTCCTAAAATTCTAAGTCCCCTTCTTATTAAGGCGCATTTAGGAGTAAAGCATCTTTCTCCTTTTAAAAACAGTTTTTCTCCAACCGCTCTACATTTTTTACATTTATCATCTAACATACTATATAAATTGCTAAATTGTTAAATTGTTATTTGTTAATTATTAAAACATTTCCTCGCCTTTACTACACTCTCCTCAGCTTTGGAGGACGCGGTCCGTTATGAGGCATTGGCGTTATATCTTTTATTAAAATAATATCAAGACCATGGTTAGCTAAAGAGCGAATTGCTGTTTCTCTTCCGCCACCAATGCCCTTTAGATAAACTTCTACGGTTTTTAATCCAATCTTCTTTGTTTTTTCTATTAAAACAGACACTACTTTTGACGCAGCAAAAGGAGTTGCTTTCTTAGGCCCCCTAAACCCTAAAGATCCAGCTGAAGACCAAACAATAAGGTTCCCTCTTAGATCAGTAACTGATACAGATGTATTATTATAAGAAGCGCGAATATAAACTCTTCCTGTTTCTAAATGTTTCTTGGAAGAGATTTCGGCTTTAATTAAAGATGCCTTCTTATTAATTTTGCCAGCATCTTCACCTGATTTAGTTATAACTCTCTTTTTACCCATGCTAATATAAATTGCTAAATTGTTCTATTATTAAATTGTTCTTTGTTCTTTATTTTATAGTTACTTTGCTGTCGGGGCTTTCTTTTTCCCGGAACCAACTGTTCTTCGTACATTTCCTCTTACTGTTCGGGAATTTGTCTTTGTTCTCTGTCCCCTTAATGGTAATTTTTTTATATGCCTTATTCCACGATAAGAATTAACATTTATAAGGCGTTTTATATTTGATCTAACTTCTCTTCTTAAATCACCTTCTGTATTTATTTTGTTTTTTTCTATTAATTCCTTCAAAGAATTTAATTCAGAAGTGCTTAAATCTTTCGTCTTTTTTTGAAAATCAATATTAGCTTCTTCTAAAAGCTTCTCAGATAAAGAACGCCCAATTCCATAAATGTATGTAAGGGCAATATTTATATTTTTATCATCTGGTATATTTATACCTAAGAAACGAGCCATTAGATTATTAATTTAGATTTTAATGGCGAAGGTGGTTGTTGAAAAAAACTATAGCGATTAGCGTGTTTTTGAGACAATCACCTGAGCCTTACCCCTTACCCTTGTCTTTGTTTATGTTTAGGATTTTGACAAATTACATATAAACGACGTTTTCGTCGCACCACCTTGCAATTTCTACAAATTTTTTTTACTGATGCTCTAACTTTCATACTTATACTTAAATAAAAAATAAAATCGGTTTACAGCCGATAAACAATGCGACCACGGCTAGAATCATATGATGATAATTCTACTACAACTCTATCACCTGGAAGAACCTTGATATGATGAAGGCGAAGCTTACCAGCTAAATGAGCTAAAATTTCTGTATCTCCTCCATCTAAACGCACTCTAAACATTGTATTGCGCAAAGATTCAGTTATAGTTCCTTCTTTGCGATCAGCTTCTTTTTTCTGTATCATAAAGCGTTATTAGTTTATCAAAAAAGGTTATTTTAGTCAACAAGAAGGTTAATTTTATCTAAAGAATTTGGGACCTTTCTTATCCATATTGGCCAAAGCTTTACTTCTACATCCTTTATGCCAGGATTAGCTTCAAAAATCTGATTTAGCTCATCTTTATCTTTTCCAACAACAAGTTGCTTTATTTCCTCTGAAGATAATTTATGACATGTAATTTGATTTGTTTTTACTGACATTTTCATTGTGCCATTACTAAAGTCGGTTTTTAATTCTAAATATTCTAATTCTGGTTTTTGGCAATAATCATAATTTTCATCCCTGTCTTTCTCCAGGACTTTCTGTATATATTCAATAATATTATCTTCATCAAGCGCAATAACTTTAATTTCGCCTTCAACATTAACTGAAAACTTTTCACGATGATCTCCAATACTGGCATCGCTATTTAAATTAATGAGGTTTATGCTGCTTTTTGCTCCTGGTAACACTTTTAATTCTTTTGGTTCTTTTGGGATTTTATTTTCTAAATCTTGATTAATAGAATCCATAACTTTTTCAAAAATAATTTCTTCTGCCCTTTTTAAATCTTCTGAAGTTACCAAAGGAACTGAAGCAAAAGCCCCTTCTGTCATTGCTTTGGTAGAAATACCATAAAAGCCATCAAACTTTGATGTTCCTTCAAATCCCGGAATAGTAAATTTACAATCAGGCAAATTACAAGCTTCTATATTATAGTCAGGCCCTGATTTATCTGCGGTAACTTTTACATCGATCGTTGATGGTATAAGTTCTCCATTTTTAGTAGTAGCTCCTGGAATAACAATACGGGAATCTAAGCGAAATATTTTATGGTCAGGCGTTTCAAAACGAGTTATAGCCACCAAAATCTGAGGAGAAGTTGAATAATTGTTGTATATAGTAATTATTCCCTTAGCATTTCTTTCGTCTTTACCCTGTCCAGTACTTGAAAATTCTTGTGTCTCATTTGCTTTAAAGATGAATGAATTCCCAGGAATTATTGCTTTATTAAAATCTATTGTGGAAACATTTGTATCTACTAAAACAACGCCTGAAAATGGCATTTCTATCTTTTTAGTGGTAATATTAATTTCTGCCTTAGCTAAAAATACAAATCCTAAATAATAAAAAGCAACTAAGGATAAAAACACACCAAGAAGGATTATTGTCTTTTTATTAATCACCCTCTTCTTTTTTGCAAACTTTTCTTTAAGATCAGAAGTAATTACTGTTATACTCTCTTCACTTTCTGTTTTAGCGTCTTCAATCTTTCTTTCTTGCTGCAATTTATCAATCAAACGAATTGGAATTTCTTTTTCCTCAATTTCTTTCTTGTCAGAAGGATAATTATTTAATTCGTGTGGAGAAAAAATATCTTTAACTTTTCTTTTCTTTTTTTGAGAATTTTCCATTTTTTTATGCAAGTTATATTTTCAGTATATCATAAAAAAGCAATTTATCATACCACAAATCCTATTCTAAAACAGCCTTAATTCTTCTAACACCTGCTCCTGACGACTCTTCTTTGATAATCTTAAAATGACCAAGTTTACCAGTAAATTCTACGTGTGGACCACCACAAATTTCTTTTGAGATAAAGTTATTTTTTTCTCCAATAGTATAAACTTTTACTTTTTCTCCATACTTTGACTCAAAAACACCTACTGCTCCTTGCTTTTTAGCGTCTTTCAATAATGTTTCTTCTGAAAACACCGGCAAATTATTTTGAATTGCTTCATTTACAATTTCTTCCACCTTAGTTTTTTGTTCAAGAGTAAGTTTTTCAGTATGAGAAAAATCAAAACGAAGACGCTCAGCAGTAATGTTCGAACCTTTTTGCTCTACATGATCCCCTAAGACCTTTCTTAAAGCGGCTAAAAGAAGATGGCAAGCAGTATGAAGTTTTTTGGTTTTATCAGAAACATCAGCTAATCCACCTTTAAATTTACCAACAGCAGCAGTTCGGGAAAGCTCTTGATGTTTTTTAAGCTCTTCCCGGAATAACTCCTCTATGTTTTGTGGTATTGAAATCCCACCATTTTTAATTCTTTTTCTATTTATCTCTTCAATGCTTAATTCAATAGGAAAGCCGTAAGTTTGATACAAATTAAATAAGCTTTTTGCATCTAAAGAAAACTCTTTAAAATTACCTTTATAATTATTAAATAATTTTTCTAATTCTTTTAACCCTTTTTCTAATGTTTTACCAAATTTAATTTCCTCTTTTTCTAAGCTATTTGTTATAAATTCAAGATTATGGATTAATTCAGGGTAAATTAATTTATAATCATTAACTATAACTTTTGCTATTTCTTGGGCCCAGGACTTCTGTTGAATACCTATTTGCCGACCATAACGGATAGCCCTTCGAATCAATCGACGAACTATATATCCTTGGTCAACATTAGAAGGAATAATTCCCCTATCATCACCCATAATAAAAGTCGCGGCTTTCAAATGATCCGCAATAATCTCAAATGATTTCATATGATCTTCGTATCTTAGGCCTGACAATTCCTCAATTTTTTTAATAATATTAATAAATAAATCTGTTTTAAAAATATTATTCTTGCCTTGCGCTATCATAATAATTCGCTCCAAACCACCGCCAAAATCTACATTCTTTTGCAATAAAGGCTCAAATCCTTTTTGAGAACGAATAAATTCTATAAAAACGCTGTTTCCAATTTCAATAAAACGCCCACAATCACAATTAATATGACAAGGTTGATTCCGCCATTTAGAATTTTCGTGGCGTTTTAATTCCTCTCCTAAATCATAAAAAACTTCACTATCTGGCCCGCCAATTTCTCCAATCGGCATATTAGCCGGAACTCCTGAACGTGACCACCAATTTTTGGTTTCGCTATAATAAAAAATACGACCGCCTTGAAGCCCATATTTTTCAGAATAATCCACGTCATTGGCTTCAATTCCATTTTTTTTAAAAATATCCTTCCATATCTGAACAGATTCTAAATCTTTATCAATACTGATTTTTCTATTTCCTTGAAAAACAGACACGTAAATTTTTTGAGGATCTAATTTTATTTCCCCAACCAAAAACTCAAACAACCAATTCAATTGTTCTTTTTTAAAATAATCACCTAATGACCAATTGCCCAACATTTCAAAAAAGGTAGTATGGCGATTATCACCTACTTCTTCAATGTCTTCAGCCCGAAATGATTTTTGGATATTTACTAACCGTTTGCCTTTAGGATGAGGTTCCCCCATCAGATACGGCACCAAGGGCTGCATTCCTGAACCAGTAAACAAGGTTGTTGAATCATTTTCTGGAATCAAAGAAGAAGAATGAATAATTTTATGCTCTCTTTCTTCAAAAAACTCCAAAAATCTTTTTCTTAATTCTTTTGAATCCATAATAATAACAATTAACAACTAACAACTAACAAGTAATTAGTAATAAGGTTCAGATATGTTGTTGAGAAAACTATAGCGTATAGCGTGTTTTTAATAACCTAATTCCTTCAACACCTCCCTCGTCACCTGCCTATCATCAAAAGGCGTTACTTTAGTCCCATAATCCATTGTTTGTTCATTGCCACGGCCTAAAATCACTATCAGATCCCCTTTATTCGCCTGTTTTATCGCTTGTCTCATTGCTTCTTTTCTATTTAGAAAAGATTGATACTTGCTTGAGGAAATATTCTTTTTTTTAACAAAATTCAAAAAATCATCAATGCTTTTTTGAGGAGATTCTTCCTGAGGATCATCTTCTGTAATAATAGTAATGTCAAAAAAATTGGTTGCTATTTCTGCCAGCTTTTCCCTTTCTTTTAACGGACTTTCTCCAAAGTTTCCATAAACAGCGATTTTCTTTTTTGGGTTTAAAATTTTAATAAAATCAATTATACCACAAAAGGCTGCTGGCGTATTCGCTTTATCTACGATTATAGAAAAAGGCTGCTTACCATTTATATACTCTAATCGCCCTGGAATATTTTTTAAACTTTCTAATCCCTTTTTTAATTTTTCAATGGTAAAAGAAAATCCATAAACAGCGCTAACAGCTGCTAAAGCATTAAGAATATTAAAAAGTCCTGGTAAAGGCAAATTAATTGAAAAAGAATTATCCTTGCAATGCAGAATAGCTTTATTTTCTGTTTTGGTAATTTCTTTTATGTCCATCCATAAATCACAAGTTTTATCAAAACCAAAACTTAAAATTTGAGCTTGCGTATTTTTAGCAAACAAATCAAAATATTCGCTTTCTTTCGGTAAAACTGCTATTGATGATGCTTTTAAACTACGAAAAAGTTTTAATTTAGCTGAAACATAATTGTTCATATTACCATGTAATGCAATATGATGATTATAAGAAAGATTGGTTAAAACTGCTGATGAAAAGTTTAATCCATAAACCCGTTCATACATTAAACCAAACGAAGAAACTTCAATAATTACGGCTTTTAAGCCGCTCCTTACCATCTTTCTCAATAAAAAATGAAGAAAAAATGGATCAGGCGTTGTTCCAGGTACATGCGCCTTTGGGTATACAACTTCATCATTAATATAATAACCTGCGGTACTAATTAGTCCCGTTTTTATACCATTAACCTCTAATATATTTTTAATCATAAAGGCCGTTGTGGTTTTGCCAGTAGTTCCTGTAATGCCAATAATTGTAAGATTGTGCCCTGGAAAACCAAATCTTAAAGCAGCCGAAAAAGCAATTATTTTCCGTAATAAAGAATTCTTTTTTATGTTATTTAACAAACCAAGATTCATTTTAAAAACTCTTTTAGCCTATTAGATCGAGAATGCTCTTTGAGTTTTTCTAAGGTTTTAGCTTCAATCTGCCTAATTCTTTCCCGAGTCACACCAAAAGATTTTCCCACTTCTTCTAATGTGTGAGTGATTTCATCTTTCAAACCAAACCTCATTTTTATAATCTCTCTTTCTCTTTCAGATAATTCACTCATAATTTTTTCTAATTCGGTTTTTAACAATTCTCTTGCGGCATGGCTATCAGGAGTAATGGCTTTAGTGTCTGAAATAAAATCTCCTAACTGACTGCCACCCTCTTCATCCCCTACCGGTTGGTTTAATGATGAAGTGCCTTGAGAGATTTTCATAAGGTAAAGAATTTCTTCAACTTCTTTTCCCATTTCAGAAGCTATTTCTTCCGGCAAAGGATCCCTTCCTAATTCTTGAGCTAATGTTCTCCTTGTTTTTAAATATTTAGTGATTATTTCAACCATATGTACAGGAATACGAATTGTCCGCCCTTGGTCAGCTAAAGCCCGTGTAATCGCTTGTCTAATCCACCAAGTGGCGTAGGTGGAGAATTTAAAACCCCTCTTGTAATCAAATTTATCAACCGCTTTTGAAAGCCCAATATTGCCTTCCTGAATCAAATCTAATAAGCCCAAATTTCTGCTTCGGCCGATATAACGTTTGGCAATTGAAACTACTAAACGAAGATTAGCTTCAATCATCTTCCGTCTCGCTTGTTCATCTCCACTATCCACTTTTTTTGCTAATTCCCTTTCTTCCTCAGTGGTTAAGAGAGAAACTTTTCCTATCTCCCTAAGATACGACTGAACTGCCCCAGATAACACCCTGGAACTTGGAACCTTTACGGCATCTTTTAATTCTTTATCAGAAACTTCTTTTTTTGGTATTAATAAATCTCCGCTTTCTACTACTTCAATATTAACTTCGGCTAATGAATCATAAAGTTTTTCCAAAAGATTAATGTCTGCTTCAATGCGTGGAAAATATTTTAAAATCTCGTCTTGAGTAATAAAGCCCCTCGACTTGCCCCTTTCAATTAATATTTCCATCTTTTCTTGTATTTTCTCTTTTTTTGGTTGTTTTCTCTTGCTTTTAACACTCTTTATCTTTTTAACAATTTTAACATTCTTAATTTTCTTTGATTTTTTTGCTTTCTTTTTATTATTGGTCTTTACTTTCTTTACTTTCTTTACTTTCTTTACTTTCTTTACTTTCTTTACTTTCCTTACTTTCCTTACTTTCCTTACAATTTTTATCTTTTTTGTCTTCTTTTGTTTTTTCATTTTAATTTGCTTCATATTACATATTAATTTAATAATTTTTTTGATAATTCGTTGAATTTTGTTATTAAATCCTTTAGTATTTTTTTATCTTTGTTTCTTTCCGCAACCTGAATTTCTTTTTCTATCTGCTCTAATCTTTTCTTAATACGCTCCTTCTTTAATTCTTTTAATTCTTTCTTAAATTCCTCATCAAGGGAAACCTTAAATCTTTCCAGTAATTCTGTTTCATAATCAGCTCTCAAAGCTAATTGATTGATTTGATTAATTAAGTTTTCCGGTAAATTTACTTTCTTTAAATTTTCAGTACTCAAATCTTTTTCAGAAGAAATATTTTTGATAACTTCAAAAATCTTTTGAAAATTCTCGGGAAAATATTCTTCATATCCAGAAACCTCTTTTTTTAATGAAGGCATTTTTATTAAAAAAGAAATTATCCTTTCAGCTATGCCGTCTATTCGTGATCGCAATTGGGAAGCGGGAAATTGATAAAGAGATTCATTCTCATCGGTAATATTTTCTTTATCCACTTCTTTTGACAGCCTGTTTAATTCGTCTTCAAGGGCTTGCTCGGGAATATTTACAAAACGCGAAAGCTTATTTATCCAAAAAGACCTATCTAAAACATTATTAAGTTTTTTAATTTTAGGAAGAAAATAAGAAGCTATAGCTTTTTTACCATCAATATTTGTTTTATCACCTGCATTTTTGGCTCTGGTAAAATAAAAATCCATTATCGCCTCGGCTCGATTTGTTAAATCTTTAATGTTTTCTTTGTTTTCTTTATTAATAAGATAATCAGCTAAATCTTTTCCTTGAGGCAACCTCAGAATTTTTACATTAAATTCTTTAGACAAAGCTAATTCTATGCTCCTTTCAGCCGCTTTTTCTCCTGCTTCATCCATATCAAAACCTAAAACTAAAGTATTATTATACCTTTTTAGAATCTTTAGTTGATAAGCAGTTAAAGCTGTTCCCGAAGTGGCTACTATATTTTTTATACCTGATTGCCAGGCAGCTAAAAAATCCGTTTGGCCTTCTACTAATAAAGTATTTTCTTCAGAATGAAGATAAGTTTTGCTTTTAGATAATCCATAAAGAATTTTACTTTTATCAAAAATTAAAGTTTGCGGGCTATTAACATATTTGCCTATTTTTTCTATATCCCTAATTGTTTTCAAAGGAGTTTTGCCTTGAAAAATTCTTCCAGTAAAACCAACTATATTCTGGGAAGAATCTTCTATGGGAAACATAATTCGTGAACGAAAACGATCGTATATTTCTGTGTCTTTAGAAATAGCTAAACCGCTATCCACAATGTCTTCTCGCTTAAAACCTTTTTTTATAAGGAAATCGCTAAGAGGTCGCCATTCATCAGAGGCCCAACCAAGATGAAATTCTTTTATTGTTTCTTCTTCCAACCCTCTTTTTAAAAGATAATCTATTACATCTTTCTTTTTCCAAAGATTCCCTTCAAAAAACTCAACAGCTTCTTTATTAATATCAATCAACCTTTGTTTTTGAGAACGAACTTGAGGATTTTCATAGGCTAATTTTACTCCCGCTTTTTGAGCTAATATTTTTAAAGCTTCCTTAAATTCAATGTTTTCTATTTTCATTATAAAAGAAAAAATATCTCCCCCGGCTCCGCAACCGAAGCAATGCCAAATCTGACGAGATGGAGAAACAAAAAATGAAGGAGTTTTTTCTTTATGAAAAGGGCAAAGAGCTCTATAATTAGCTCCAGCTTTCTGTAACTTCAAATACTGACCAATTACCTCTTTTATATCTAACTTATTTTTTATTTCCTCAGAAGAAGATAGCATATATTTTTATTAGTATTTTAGGAAGAAAAATTATAAATCCTAAGATAATCGCCGTCAAACAAGCTATAAAAACTGCTCCTGCGATTAAATCTTTAATTACTTTTACTTTATCAGAAATATATGGTTCTAAAAAATCTAATGTTCTTTCAAGGACAGTATTTAACATTTCCAAACTGAGAATAAAACCAATAAGAAAAATCATTACAAGCCATTCAAAATAAGAAATTCGCAGCCAAAATGAGAAAATTAATGTTCCAATTGCCATGAGAAGCATTAAGAAAAAATTTTGTTGCGAAAATGCGTATTTTATTCCTTGAAAGGCATTAAATATGCTTTTCAGTAATCTTTTAAAAGAAAGTTTCATTGATAATTTCTCTTTAATTTATTTTTATTGTTAAAATTCTCAATCGCCAATTGAATTAATTTATCAAGTAGTTTTGAATATTTTATCCCTGAAATTTGCCATAATTTGGGATACATACTAATTTGAGTAAATCCTGGAATGGTATTTGCTTCATTAACTATTAATTGCCCATTTGGCTTTAAGAAAGAATCTATTCGCGCCATACCTTGTAATTTTAATGCTTGAAATACTTTAATGCTTAATTTTTGCACTTCTTTAATCATTTTTTTTGATAAAGGAGCGGGAATTAATAGTTTTGCTTCTTCAGAATCTAAATATTTTGCCTCATAGGAATAAAAAGAACGAGATCTGATTTCACCCGGTAAAGAAGCTTTTGGATCAGAATTTCCTAATACTGAACATTCAATTTCTCTTCCTTTTACAAATTTTTCAATCATAATTCTGTTATCGTATTGGAATGCTTCATCAATGGCTTGATTAATTTCTTTTTTGCTAAAAACCTTGGATACTCCCACTGAAGAACCTAAACAAACCGGCTTAATAAAAAGAGGGAAATGAAATTCTTTTATAGCTTGATTAATTTTCCTTTTTCTCTCTGCTAATTTGTCTTCTTTTTTAATAATAATAAATTTTGTCACAGGTATCTTTTCAAGCATTAATAATCTTTTTGTTATTTCTTTATCCATTGCTATTGCCGAGCCTATAACATCTGCCCCTACATAAGGAATATCTAAAAGTTCAAAAAACCCCTGCAAGCAACCATCTTCTCCATAAGTGCCATGAATCAATGGAAAAAATATATCTATTCCAATTAAATTTTTCTTTTGTTTTAAACTGAATACATAACTACATTTTTTGGATTTTAAAAGAACAATTTCATCTAATCCGGATTTTAATTTCCATAACTGACCAATAGTATTAACAATATCTTTAAAATTGCAACTAAAATACCATCTTCCTTTTTTATCAATTGCTATAATTACTACTCGATACTTTTTTTTATCTATATTATTGAAAACATAAAAGGCAGAACGCAAAGACACCTCATGCTCTCCGCTTTTTCCCCCGCAAACAATTGCAATCGTTTTTTTCATTTTTTAATTAAGTATCCTTACGGAAAATATTTTTAATTATTTGTTTCATCTCTTCTTTCTTTGGCTTAATTTTAGGCTGATAATCTTTAACAGAATTTGCATGTATTGAATCTTTTCCTCTCTGCCTTCGTATTTCTTTAAAGCATTCATCGCAATAAACAGGCCTGGCAGGATCAGGCTGAAAAGGCACAAAAATCTTTTTTCCACACTGAGAACATACTGCTTCCCAACCTTCTTTAATTCCAACTTTTCTACTTCTAATATCTCCTGTTTTGAAACTTGGCGAAAAATCCAATAACCCCCAATGCGCAATTTTCTTTTCAACTTCTTGACGCAAGGCAGCATAATGCTCGCGTGAATATTGAATTATTTCTTGTATAAATGAGTGCTCTGGCAAACTGGAGGGTGGTATGTTCATTGCTGAAAAACTCTTGGATAAAACACCATCAATCATTAATTTTATATAAAAATTATAATTTGGAAGATTAATTAAATTTTCTTGATTAAACTCTGGAGCAAAATATTTTTCCAGTAATTCTGCGTCCTCAGGACCCAATCTAAAAGAAACTAAAGTTCCTATATTTCCAAAAATAGAATCTTTAACCTTCTCATTAAGCTGGGCTATATATTGATGAGCTAAAGCTAAATTTAAACGATATTTTCTCGCTTCGGCAAAAATAGAAGCGAATGATTCGGTGGAAAAATTCTGAAACTCATCTACGTATAAATAAAAGTCTTTCCTTTGCTCTTCAGGAACATCTATTCGGCTCATTGCCGCTAATTGTATTTTCGTAACCAAGAGAGCCCCCAAGAGACTGGAATTATCTTCCCCAACCATGCCTTTTGATAAATTAGCTAAAAGAATTTTACCTTCATCCATTATTTGCCTGATATCAATCTTTGATTCCTTCTGTCCAATAATATTTCTAATTAAGGGGTTAGAGATAAATTGTCCAACTTTGTTTTGAATTGGGGCAATTGCTTCCGTCGCAAAACGAACATTATAACGGGCAAACTCTCTCTCCCAAAAAGATCTGACTATGGGATCTGTTACCTTTTCCATTACTGCTTTACGAAAATCTTCGTCAGAAAGCAGTCTGTTCACAGCTAACAACGTTGCGCCAGGATATTCTAAAAGAGCCAATAAAGCATTATTTAAAATATATTCCATTCTGGCAGACCATACGTCTGGCCAGATTTTTTTAAAAACACCCATTAAACCCGCTACAACCAAATGCCGATACTCTACTGGAACTTCTTCAATAACATTAAAAGCAATCGGCCATTGAACATCTCCTGGATTAAAATAAATTACATCTTTTATTCTGTTTTCAGGAATAAAGTAAAGAATTCTATTTACCAATTCTCCGTGAGGATCAATAACACATACGCCTTTGTCATTATTAATATCCTGAATAATCATATTCTCCATCATTGTAGTCTTACCTACTCCACTCTTTCCAACAAAATACATATGCCGACGCCTATCGTCAGTTTTAATTCCAAATCGCTGAAATTCGTCCCTAAAATTTGTTATTCCAATATAATTTATATCGCCCATAACTCACAAATTTTTAAATTTACTCCACTGGCAACCCTGCTGGCGGTTCTCCTTTCTTGCTCAAAACTCTTGTTAATGTAGGGGTTACAACTTTTAATGCAGGGAAATGATAAATAGTCGCTAATTCTTCTGTATTCAAAATCATAGTATCTTTCGCTGGTTTCCGTTTCAAACAACTCTGATAAAAATCCATCTTTTTTAAAAACAATCTTCTATTCTGTAAAAATCTGGTTTTAAGAATTGTAGAAACCTTTTTGTTAATTTTAAAACCATTCAGGTTTTTTGAATTAAACTGTTTCAAAAATGCCATAAAAGCCGAAACATTAGATTCATCAAATATGATTTTTGGAGAAATATAAACCAATCTTACGCTTGTGTTAAATGATAATCGGCTTATTTTGTTTTCAATTGATTTAATTATATCCTTTGCTCCAGATGAAATGACTGGAGATGATCCATTTTTCTTTTCTTCTTTTGTGGGCCAAACTGGGGGTTCAACTAATCCTACTAAAAGATTTTTAAAAAAAGCGCCAATCCAATCTTGCCAAGTAATTTTTTTTTCTTCTTTTTTGCCTAACATACTATCAATTTGTTTCTTTCCTTCATTTATAAATTTTTCCTCATCTTTATCAGAAAGAGGCCTAATAAGAATTTCTAAAATAAACCATTCGGATTTTTGAAGTTTGGCAATACTTTCTGCAAAACTTGATATTGGATCAATCCTTTTTTCTTCTTTTAATTCTTCAAAATAAGAATAAGTTTTAATAGGATAATAATTTTCTTTTTCTAAAACAATTTCAGTTCCCCATAGATCAAAGTCCTTATTTGGCAAATGAGCCGGGAGACGCAGAAGATAATCATCAATTTCTTTAATTTCTATTTCTGGATATTGCGCGTAAAATTGTGATTCTACTAAATTTTTATATCCTTTAGGAGCGCGAATAATAAAATATAGCTCTCTCTTCATTCCAACCAGCCCTAAACAAATATGGCCTTTTTCTATAACATGAAAGCCATTGAATACTTGCTCAATTGCTTTAGGGGTTTGTAAAATTTCCCTATTAATTTTGACTTGTAAAGTAATCCAATCTTTTATTTCTTCTTTTTCTTTTTCTTTTTTCTCTTTGTACTTTTTATTTAAATTAATAAAAAATTCCCCCAAAATAATAAGGGCTAATAACCACCAAAATTCACGAATAATCTCTACTAACATTAAACCTCTAATATTTTATAGGACCTAACTAAGCTATAATATTTATTCGGTAATTTTTTAAAATATTTCTTGCTATGAAGATTTAAAATAATAGTGTTATCTTTAGCCATTCTGCGTTTTTTAACTTCTTTGATGATTGTTTCTTGTTTTAACGGCTTTCCCGCTTCTTTTAAAATATCTTTAATAACATTGACTATTTTTCCGGGTTTATAGCCCCATTCTCCCAAGGCATAAATTCCCCTTCCAATAAGAACAAAGCGGGGATCACGAATTAGTTCATTATGCACTGTTTGAATACATACTTTCTTCTGCCAAGAATGAGAGGCTACAGATGCTGGAATAATTATTTCATTACTTTCATTAAGACGTTCTGTGATATCAGAAAAATGTAATGGCTTTTTAGAATGCTTCATTATTAAATACGCTCTATCGCGAGCGCCAGATGGATCTATTTCTATCCAATCAAATAAGCCATACTCGCCAAAAGGATTCATACCAACCTTCTTGGATATTTCTAAATATGCCTTTAATTCTTCCCTATTAACATTTGGGAAAATATTGTTTTTAACTAAAGTTAATATTTCATCCATCAAATAAGTTGATCGTTTTTTCTTAAAAAGCCCTTCTATGCTTTTAATATTTTTATAAATTTTGTCTTTGGAAATCCTGGAAAAATGCCAAAAATTATTGTATAAATTATTTTCTTCTTCAAATGCAAAATCAGAATTTAGCGCCAGTAAAAACCTGATCGCCGACAAATTTCCTTTTGATTCTTTAAACTGTTTATCTATCTTTTTAAGAAATTCTTCGTTTTCCTCCACCCCATTACTTTCTTTCAAAATCTGTTCTGCTTGTTTCATAAAAACATCAGCCATCTTTAAAACTGGCTGTTTTTTAATAGTTTTTAGAGCTACCTCTATAATTTGCCTAATTCTTTCCCTCGTAACTTGATAATCCTGACCAACTGCTTCTAATGTTTTAGGATTATTATTATCTAAACCAAATCTTTTCTTGACAATATCCTGCGTGCGAGGAGGTAAAATAGCAATGATTTTAAGGGCCAATTGGTATGGGCTCTCTTTATTTAAATTAAAATTATTCATCATATTGATATTATTATTAATTAAAGCAAGAAATAAAGAAAAAGTCAACCTCGTTTTACTGCCCAATCATATAATAATGGAGCCGCAAGACAAATTGAAGAATAAGTACCTATTATAACACCGCTAATCATTGCTATTACCAATATTTTAATAGAAACAGGACCTAAAAAATATAAAGCTATTAAAGGAAAAACCGTAGTAAGAGACGTATTTAAAGACCTCAAAAGTGTTTGATTGATGCTTAAATTAATAATCTGCGTTAATCCTTCTTTTGTTTTTAATCGTATATTCTCCCTAACTCTATCAAAAACCACAATAGTGTCATGAACAGAATAACCGGCAACGACCAATAAAGCCACCAAAAAATCAGAATTTACTTCCCATCCACTTAGTTTCCCCAATAAAGAAAATAAACCAATGATAAACACTACATCATGCATCAATACTAAAACTGCTAAAATTCCATAACGATAAGATGGAACGCGGAATGAAGAATGGCGAAAAGCATAAGAAAGATATGCTAAAATTCCAAAAAAAACTAAGAAAACTGCCCAAATAGATTTAAATTTTAATTCTTGACCAATAGAAGGACCAATAGATTCAAATTTTCTCTCTTGAATTGAAGGAATTATTTCTTGTAATTTTCCGAATAATTGAACGTGTCTTTCTTCAGAAATATTAGAAAAACGCAGTATTAAACTATTTTCATTTGTAGTTTGAACATTGATTTGCCCTAATCCTTCATCTTCTAAATAATCTACAATTTTAATCGTATTATTTTTTATATTTAAGGATGTTATTTCCCAAAGGCTTCCACCAGTAAAATCAATTCCCAAATTAAACCCAAAAATCGAAAGGCATAAAATAGAACCAGCAATCATTGCTATTGAAAAACTATAAAAAATTTTCCGTCTATTAATAAAATCCATACTAAATATTAATTAACAATATTTGTTATTTGTTTGTCGTGAGCGCCTGTAAAAATATTTTTGTAATATACAAAGCAGTAATTATACTCACTCCTACTCCAATTGCCAATGTAACAGAAAACCCTCTTATCATACTTGATGTAAAATAATAAAGAATTACAGCAGAAATTATTGTCGCAATATTAGAGTCCCTAATAGCCGGCCATGATCTTTGGAAACCGTCTTCCATTGAAATTCTTATTGGTTTATTTTTTTTAATTTCCTCTTTAGCATGTTCAAAAATCAAAATATTCGCATCTACAGCCATGCCAATAGAAAGAATAAATCCAGTAATGCCAGCCAAAGTAAGAGTCACCGGCAGAGCTTTAAAAATACTCATAACCAAAATAACATAAATTATTAAAGAAATTGAAGCCAAAAATCCAGGTACGCGATAAAAAACAATCATAAAAATAAGAACCAAGGCAAACCCCCAAAGAGCTGCTATGGTAATCTTTTGAATTGATTCTTCACCTAAAACAGCGCCAACAGATTGCTGGGAAATTAAATTAATTGGAACAGGCAAAGCGCCTTGATTTAATCTCGTTACTAATTCTTTTGCTTCTGGCAAAGTAAATTTCCCGGAAATCTGCGCTCTGCCTGAAGGAATTTCTTCTCGCACCACAGGAACACTAATAGGATAACCATCTAAATAAATTGCTAATGGTTGTCCAACATTCTTTTTTGTCAAAGCGGCAAAAATCTTTGTACCTTCATCATTAAATTGAAGATTGACTACTGGTAAAGAAGTGTTTTGTTCAAAACCCAATTCTGCCCTCTTCAAATACTTTCCTGTTAAAGATGTCTGTTTAAAATAAGGGTCTATTTGCAAAATACTTTCATCAGGATTTTCTTTCTCAGCTTCTTCTGCTTGTAAAGACAAAATATTTTTTGATTCTTCTTCTGTACGAATTTCTTTAAATTCTAAATAAGGAGTTTCTCCAATCATTTTAATTGCTTCTGTAATATCTTTAATTCCAGCTAATTCCACTATCAAACGCCACTTTTCTCCGCTTTTATTGATTTGCACACGTGGTTCTCTTACTCCTGAATAATTTATACGCCTTTCTATTACATCCCTTAAACCATCCATTGCCGAAGCATAATCAGAAACTTCAATATTATTTAAATCAGCTTCATAAAGCAAAAGTGTTCCCCCGGAAACATCCAATCCAAAACTAAAAGGCCTGTCAAAAAAACTTGGAAGTTTAATCCCCCTTTCTTCTAATCCATCAGGATAAATAAAAACCCCCAGCAAAATGGTGGCTATAAAAATACTTATAATAATTAATAACTTTTTATAATTCATTTCCTAATTCTTTACAATCCTATCAAAAATTTTAATTTAATACAACTATTTAACTCCGTTAATCTTTTCTTTAATATGTTTAAGCTTCTTATTAATGAGTTGCTCTGAGTTCCTAATTGCTTTCTTTAATTCCTCATTAATCTCTCCCTCTCTTTCTGACAAAATATCATTACCATCCAGTCTGGCTACTTGCCTAGTAACTTCTTTTCTTAAACTATCAAAAGCTTGATAAAGAACTTTCTCAGTTTTTTTGGTTTCTTCTTTTAATCCTTCTTCTAATAATTTGGTCCTAAAACGATACAACCAAAATATTATTCCTAAAAGAATTAATCCCAAAAAAGTAATGATAAAAATAATAATAAAGGCATTAAAATGGTCAATAATAAAACTACCAATATAAGCCAATTGTGTCCCTTTTAAAGGATTCTGTATAGGTAATTGCTCTGGGCTCTCAGTGTTGACTAATGGTTCTATAATTAACTCACTTGTTGCCGAGCTATATTTTCCTACCTTATCCACAGCTTTTATTGTCACTGGATATGTGCCTGGCGCACAAGGAGGGATGCGATAAAATCCCTCACTCATTTCATCAGGAGATATCTGAAGATTATAAGTCTCTCCTGCCTTACCGATTTCTACATTATAAAAATCAATTCCAGAAAAAGAATCATCAGCTTTAAACCAAAATATTGGCTGGGGATTAGCAGAATTTCCCTCATTATCTATTTTAATATCCAAAGGTCCTGGCGGAGTATTATCAATCTGCAAACGAAAACGAGCAACATCACCCCATCCATATTTATTTTTAAGCTGTACATAAAAATACCAAATACCTTCCCCTAAATTTGTTACTGTTTTTGAAGAAATAGCAGGAGTATATAATACAGTGGGAAAAGAATTAGCATTTTTACTAATAATAAGACGGGTGTCAGTAATATCATCAGTTAAAGTCCAAGAAAATTTAGCTGTTGAAGCACTATACCATTTTTCAGGATCGGGATGAGTTTCAGAAAAAACGACTGGAGAGTTTGGCGTCCTTGAATTATCAACTGGCGCTTTTGGCGATGTTGTTGTAGTTACAGTTGCTATAATATTATAACTGGCGTTTCCTGAACTTATTAAAATGTTTGTTCCTTTTCCATCATTAGCTAAAACTGACGCTGAAAAAAACCTTAACGGTGTAATTCCTGACGCCTTTGATTTAAAAATAATATCAATAATCTTACCATTATTTCCGATAAACCCAGGATTTAATATAATGCCTTCAAAATTGATTGTCCCGCTAATATTAGAAAAAGACGGCTCTTGAACCCAAAGGCTAATTACAGAGCCAGTCTTTGAAAGTGATACAACCTGCATCTTGTCTTGAGGAAAAGAAATAATTCCTGAGGCTGCATTAATTGCCTGATCAGAGCTTGAAACATAAATAGAAACATTAAGAGTTTGACCAATAGAATAAGAACCAGAAGAAGGAGAAAAATATAGGCTAGCTGCATTAGCCACTTCGCTTAAAAGCAGAAAAACACTAATAACAAACAAAACAACACAGAATTTAATTGTATTTTTGGTAAACTTGGTCATAAATCTATTGCTTTTTCCACTCTCCTTTACTTCTTATCCGCGACAATCTGCTTATAAATAACAAAAGAAAAATCACAACCATTATTAGTATAACCCAATTTTCCCATATTTCATACCACTTCATTGGATAACGTGGCTTAACTATTGCAATTCTTTCATTGCCATCATTATCAACTGCCTTCACATAAATATAGCTCTGTAAATTCTGGTCTTTTAAAATATAAGGGCTTCTCGCTTTAACCCAATGATTCGCGTCAATCCGTGTAGTTTCTTTTTTTCGCGTTGTCTCGTAAATCTCGTAATCCGCAATTCCAGAACCTTTATCTTGAGTCGCAAAAGCCAAAAACCATTTACCTTCAAACATATTAGAATCATTAGCAATTTCCGGCATAAATGCTTCTGGTGGCTCTAAATCTTCTTTTACTTCTATCGAAAAAGGCAGAGCTTGATTGCTAACAATAATCTCTAAAGGAGAAATTAAAACATTAACTGCTGTTCCTTTTCCATCATTTAAAAGAACTTTTGCTTCCTGAACTTCTAATTTTCCTTCACCTTGTTCTCGGGCAAAAAAAGTAGCGCTGAATATAAGCCCGCTTTTTTCTGAGAAACCACCAGGTATTATTCCAGAAAATCTTATCTGATTATTTTCTTCATCAAAAATCGGTTTTTCAGCCCAAAAGTTAATAATCGTATTCCCGTCGCTTAATCTTTGAACTTCTAAAAGATCTGTTGGAAGTTTTATAATTCCTTCCAAAGCATTTATTTTTTCTCCCTGAGTGTCAATAAAAAAATTAACTAAAATAACCTGACCAACGCCAACTTCTTGAGCTCCAGGTTCAAAATAAAATGATGCTGCTTGCGCCCAAGACGCAGACACCATAAACCCAACAACAATTACTATAACAAGTTTTTGAAATCTTAATTGTAATTTTGACTTTTGCATTTTAATTTTTGAATTTCCACTACCCGGTCCAATAATACGCCATTATACTAAAATCTATTAAATTTATCTTCCCATCATTATTTAAATCGACTTTTGCTAATGGCGACGGTCTTTGATACCAATAAGCAAGAATCGAAAAATCAATAAGATTTACCTTTTTATCATCATTTAAATCCCCTTTTTCTGGTATTTTTATAACTTCTTTTAAAACTGTTTTTGTTCCTACTAAAAAACCTATAGCTTGGCTAAAAGAGCTAATTTCTTGATCTTTTGCTGACTTTGATTTGGTAAAATGATTTCCATAATCAAGAACTTCTGTTCCAAAATTATACAAGTATACGCCTCCTGAATCAGAAACAGTACTAACAAAAATTTCTTGTTCAGAAGATATTTGAATTGTTATATTTGCCACAGGCAAAGATTGACCAAAGATAGCAATATTTTCACCCCTTCTTACTTCTTCTTTATCAACATCTATTGTCGGAGCAATAAAAATCCCAGAAACATTTGTCACAACACCAAAAGTAACTCCTACAGGAAAAGTTAAAAGCGAGGACCTATTTCCTTTATTGTCCTCGCTATAAACAGAAAAAATATAATTTCCAGCAGAAAGACCAGTTAAGCTCATTGTAAAAGTAGCATCTGTACCAGCAACAGTAGTAGCAACTATTTGAGCATCTTTTAATAAAGTTACGGTACTTTTAGGATAAGCTTTACCAGTAAAATTCACTTTTGTCTCAGCTGGAGCAGTATAACCACCCCCTCCTCCAAAAGGTGGTGGAGGCGCCGGAGGAGTATAACATCCTGAAACATCAAATTCATCACAGGAATCATTACAATCTAAGTTTCCTGACTGATAACCCCGACTTTGGCAAGTTTCTCCTGCTAAGTCATCACCATCACAAACTTCCTCCCCATCTATAATATTATTACCGCAAATTGAAATTCTAATTGTTGTTTCAATATCTAACCTAAGTGTTCCGGCAAATATAAAATGTACCCAACTAAATACAAGGGCAAAAATCACCAAAAAAATAAGATTTTTGTATAATAATTGGTACATTCATCTCTTACTTAATTAACAAAATTTTTATTAATTATTTTTTCGCAATCTGAATTTTAAATTTCTTTTTGAAAATAGTAATTAATGTTGCTACAAAAATCATTACCAAAATTATTGTATCCCACGGATGATATTTAGAATACAAACTGATAAACCTATAATATATTCCCTGAAAAATATTAGCCGGTATCACTGTAAAATAAAGTTTTGTCGCTGCCGCAACACCAATTGAAGTTTTTCCTGTTTCAATGTCTTGAATAGGAGAAGCACTTAAAAAGGCAAAATAATCTCCTGGCTTGACTCCCCTAACTGGCAAAACTATTTTAATTTGCACTAATTGGCTTTCTCCTGGTTCTAAATAAAATTTATTCGGTTCAAAAACAAACCATTCTTGTTCTGGAAACATCTGGGGAATGTCTGATCTTTTTTCAATTATGATTTTATATGATGAAGGCTCGTCTCCTGTATTAAAAACCGTAACCGGAGGAATATCATAAATAGAACCTGGTTTTAAAGGTTGATCCATTTGTATTTTTCCAGTTCCCACTCCTACTCCAATCTTAGCAAAAGACATTAAAGGCAAAACTAAAATTATCAATATCAATGCAAACAGAATATATACATTCTTCATAATTATTCTATATAAATAAATTTTTATCAAATTATTCTGTCCAAGATGCAAGAACATAAACTGGAGCACTTTGTTGAGTTGTTGTTCCACTAGCAGGCACCTGAATTTCTAAACCAAAATAAATACTAGTTGAAGATGTGACGGCTGTAGTCAATGGTACATAAGTATCTGTTAAAGCGGCATATGAACCTGGTTCAGTTGTTTCACCATCTGCAAGACCAAATTTATGAACATATGTATCTGCGCCAATTGTAGCATCTAAAGTCCAATCTGCTGTACCTGAAGCCTTAATATCCAAATCTGTTTCTACTGCTCCAACCAAAGCTGCTATATTATGGCCACTACCTGGTTGTTCACCACCTACTCCTAGCAGAGAATAAGATGTGCTTGTCGCACTATAAGGCATTGAATAGTAATCAAACGATGTAGGAGTTATTGTAACAGAAATATCTCCTATTTCAACTGTTGCGGTCACTGTATCTTCCTCAGATGCATTACTTACTACTCCTATGGTCACACCAATAATTGCTAAAATAAAAGCTATAACTAATATATTTCTCATGTTTCTCATATTTATAATTTAATTTTAAATTTACCGTCATGATTTTTTAAAAATTCTAACGGCTCGACCTGTTTTATTTACTATTTTAATAATAACAAATTTTTTTATGTCAAGCAAATAATAATTTATCCACACTTCTTACCATCCCAACCATTTTTCACCAAGATATTGTTCTACTGATTCTCTCTCTCCAATCGATAAGGCGCGATTATAAATAAGAACTTCAGTAATGTCACCTGTCAAATAATCTTGACTTCTTGAATCTCTTCCCAAACTTACAGATTGATAACATTCTACTTGCGTTGCTGTACTTGTGCTTGCATCTTCTGATCCGTCAAATCTTAAAGATGCTTTATTGGCGCCAACATCATAAATATAGTAAAACCAGCTTCATTATTAAATGCTGTATTTAATGGTGAAGTAGGTAGACTAAGATAATCGTCACTGCCACCAAACCTCACTACTGGCTTTCCATTTAATCCATTTATTTTATAAAGAGGCCTGTATGATTCTGTTGCTTGTGTAGCATGATTTCCCTCTCCAGACAAATCATTCCATTGGGCAATTAAATCATTGTCGTTTAGCCCTTCAATAGAATCAGCATCAAGGCGAAGGATAAGACCATTAGTGATAAAAAATTATTCTTAAATTCCAACAGAATAGAAAGTTGAAGGAGAACTTTGGTTGTTGTATTCAGTAGAAATCCATGTTGAAGAACGGGCAAGATTGGATATACGGATTTCATCGATGAGACCGTTGAAAAAAATTGCTAAACTTTGATGTGCTCCAATTCTTGGTGAATCGGGAGTTAAAGCACCAAGAGTATCAGCAATGCTATTTTTGATAGTATTGACATAAATGAAAAACTCTGTTCCTCCATTCCTTCCCCAAACAACATGTTGCCAAGTATCTAGCTGAATTGCGCCACCTTGAACTGCTTCAAGACCTGCACCAGCATTATCTCTATACTGGTGTGCGAAATTTCCACTGATAGCCTTCGGAGAAGCCAATGGGTTGTCTCCAATTTGTCTATCTACAAAATAAGTGCCCGTACCATCATTAGCATTACCATTAACAAAACTTCGAGTATAAAACCATGCTTCATAAGTATAATCAATTAGGTTGGGAATAGGAGCATCCACATAATCATCCGCGCCGTCAAAACTTTGCCCTTTGGCTATTTTAGCATCTGTTTCTACAGGTTCATTTGCTGCTTTTTTAGTCCCATTATTCACACCTGTGCTATCAGAAATAGTAGAAGTTGTTAAATCCCCCATATGATATACAGCTTTGTAGTTTGTACCCCAAACATTATTTCTACCGAAAGTATGATCTACTGCATAATCGCTTGCTACACTATTTCCATAATAAATATAGAAATCAGTATTTGTATCGCCATCTACATTCCCTTTAAAATGTAACTCTCCAGTATCAGTTGCGGCATCATAAAAAACAACCTCTCTTGGAACTTCTGATGTACCATTATATGTCGTAACACGAATATCTCTTCCATCTGTCTGGTTAACATTTGTATGGAATCCTGCTGGCAAATCAGATAAATCTACATATACAGGATAATTTTCTAAATCGGCATCTACTTTAGAAGAAAGAATTGTTATTTTAGTCCTATATATCCAATTGTCATTATACCAATCTGCTTCAGCTGCAAGCACCATTACTGGAACGCTGACTATGGTTCCAATCTGTGAAGAATTGGGTGTAGTGATTTGTAAATCAAATTCCATGGTGCCAGTTGATGCTCCAACATTAGTATCTAAAGCTTTTTGGTTTGCAGAATAATCCAAGGCAGTCCAGTTCCCTACTGGATTTCCAGTTTCATCAAGTTTTATAAATTCATGAGTATATTGAAGAGCTCCCGCTGATAGAGTCCAAGTTTCATCTCCTGTTGCATCATTTCCGTAAATAAAAAGGTCAATTGGAACAATACTGGTATTCGTAACTAAAATTCCATAATCTCCTGAATTAGGAACCTCAGCTGAATCAATGGCTCGTCCTGAACCACCTGCTGCTAATAATTTATAGTCAAATGTAGAAGGATCAACTGTTATTGAAATGATTGCCTGAAGTGTTGTTGTTCCGGAAATTGCTAAAGGTATTGATTGTAAACTAACACTTCCTTCAGATACAGTAACATCTGAAGAAGAAGAGATTTGAATTAACAAGGTTTCATTTGATGAAGCTCCTGAACCAATATCTAATTGGACATAGAGACAGACTTGGGATTCTCCAATACTCATTGTCCCTGTTGTTGTAGCTATTGATAAAGAAAAATCAACTCCTATTAAGTTAAAAGCTGTGGCATCAATAGGAATAGAAGAAGTAGCACAAGTAGCTTCTTGTTTGTAAAAAAGTTTAATATTCGAAAGATCAGCATCAGCATCTACGGTTCCTGTTTCAGTTACAATAATCTGGGTAACATTGACTGAACCAAGCCCAGGTTCATCCTGAATTAATGTAAAAACACCGCCAATATAATTATCAGTAGAAGGAATTCCCAATGTTACCTTCTGTGTTCCTGATGTATCAATATGGACATTTGGTTGTGGCGCTTGCAAAGTTGTAGTCCCATCAATCAGCACTGCTGTACCAGGTGTAACTACGCCTGTAGAAACAGTTACCTCTGCTGAAGGATCAGAAATTTGAATTAACAAGGTTTCATCTGAAGAAGCTCCGGATCCAACATCTAAAACAACATAAACGCAGATTTGGGAAGTGAGAACTGTCATTGTTCCAGTTGCAGTTGCCTGTTCTGAACCATCAAAAGACACTCCAGTTGAATTAAAAAGTGATTCACCACCATCATAAGTGCAAGTGCCTGCTGGTTCGTAATAAATTTTTAAATTAGAAATATTTGCATTAGCATTAACAGTACCAGTATCTGAAATAATAATCTCACTGACTGTTTGACTGCCGCCACTAACAAAAGTAAAAGCCCCACCAACATAATTATCAGATGAAGGAATATCCATGTTAGTAGTCTGAGTGCCAGTAGTGCTGACAGTTAAAGAGAGGGTTTGTAAAGTAGTTGTCCCATCAATCAGCACTGCTGTACTAGGTGTAACTACGCCTGTAGAAACAGTTACCTCTGCTGAAGGATCGGAAATTTGAATTAACAAGATTTCATCTGAAGAAGCTCCGGATCCAACATCTAATTGAACATAAACACAAACCTGAGAAGAACCAACACTCATACTACCAGTTGCTGTTGCTTTTGATGAAGAAAAACTCACTCCTGTTGAATTAAAATCAGTAGCACCACCTGGTATTGAAGAAGAACATATTGCTTCTTCTTTGTAAAAAAGTTTGACATTTGAAAGATCAGCATCAGCATCTACAGTACCAGTATTAGTAATAACAATCTCACTGACTGTCTGGCTGCCACTACTAACAAAAGTAAAAGCTCCGCCAACATAATTATCAGATGAAGGAATTGTCATATTGAAAGTTTGAGTACCCGTGGTACTAACTGTTAAAACTAATGGTTCATATGTAATCACGATTAATCCTTGTGTTCCAGCAGTACCTGATCCAGGGAGCCCGCCTGTACCACCTGCTCCTCCACCCCCAGCACCACCTGCACCATAAGTACCACTTGTTCCACCATTAGTTCCGTTATATTTATTGGCTCCACCTGCGCCTCCACCACCTCCTCCTCCAGAACCATAATCAGGACTTGATTGCCATTCTGTTCCATTAGATCCATTGCCACCATCAGAACTACCCCCAGGGCCTCCATATATTCCATCGCCCTGACCTCCTGCTCCTCCGGTAACATCAATAGAACTACCACCTGCATTTCCAGCAGCATACATTCCACCAGCTCCGCCGCCACCTCCGCCTCCGCCTCCAGCTTTACCAGCTACAGGACCTCCACTTCCACCATCTGCCCCATCATAAACTGGCGTTCCAACTGAACCAGTTTGAGCAGTTCCAGCACTTTGTCCTGAAGCCCCTCCACCACCTTTTCCACAAACATTAGAAACATCACAACTGGCTCCATTAAAATATGTATCTCCCCCAGTAGTTTCTATTCCACCGCCAATACCAATTGTAATTGTTACTGTAGAGGAAGGAGTGAGTGAAACATTGGTTTCAATTGCATAAGCACCTGAGGCTCCGCCACCGCCTCCAACGCCTGCTTGGGCAACATTTCCATTTGCCCCACCTCCACCAGCACCAATAACTTCAATTGTATTGTCACCAGAATCCCAATTATCAGGAACAGTCCATTCTGTCAAACTTGTATTTGTAAGAAAAATAACTGTTGACGCAGCTTTAGCTTGTTTAATTTCCGGAGGAATTGGCGGATTTTTCCAAATCTGAAATAACCCGCTAAATACCCAAGCGAAAATAACTAAAAATACAATAGAAAATTTTAAATGCTTATGAAAATCCATCTATAACTATTTTCTGATTATATTAAATCCCAAGTTGAATTGATCCTTTTAAAAAGTGGAAAATTATCAGCCAAAAAACTGAAATAAATATTACTCCGGCTATAAATCCAGAAAGGGAAGAAGCTAATGTCTTACCTATTTTGAATTTAAAGTCTCGTTGTTCTTCAGAAATAAAATCTCTGGACAAATTATCTAATTTATTCATATTTTTTATTATTTTTATTATTTTTATTATTATTTATATTTATATATAACGACCTAATTTATTATATCATAATTTATTTTGAAAATTTCATTTTCAAAAAAATCGTTCCTAAAATAATTATACCACGATTTATTTTCAAGCAATAGCAAATAAAAAAACAAACTCAAGACTTTGAGTTTAAAAATTAAAAATTTCAAATTTGAAGTGCCCCCGCCGCGATTTGAACGCGGATTAATTGCTTAAAAGGCAACTGCTCTACCAGGTTGAGCTACGGGGGCAATAATTATTCTCCTTTTCCGTCTTTTATTTTTTCAATCTTTTTCTCTAATCGTTTTTCAAACGGCAAAACAGTAAAATTAATCAAAACAATCAAAATAGTGGTAAATATTGCCAGCCAATATAATTCTAATCCTACTGCAGCTCCAACTGCTGATGTTGTCCACATCATTGCAGCAGTAGTTAATCCCTCAACTCTTCCTTCCCTTTGTCTAAAAATGATAATACCAGCTCCTAAAAATCCTACCCCAACAATAATCTGCCCTAAAGTTCGTGATGGATCTAAACTTGATACTCCTAAATACTGCATAAAACTCAAACGGGAAATCATTACAAATAAAGCAGCTCCTAAACTAATTAAAGAAAATGTTCTTAATCCTGCTGCTCTCTGAGCCCATTCTCTCTCAAAACCAATTAAAGCGCCAAGAGCGGCAGCTAAAATTAATCCTTTCAAACTTAAAAGAAAAATGCTTGACGAAATATCCATTGTAGAATATCATAACATCAGTCTAATCAAAAATCAATAATATGATACCTACTTCAGATTTTGAAAAAGGAATGGTTATTAAAGTTAATGGCGAGCCTTGGCAAATCGTTAATTTTGAATTTTATAAGCCAGGAAAAGGGGGAGCGGTAATGAGAACCGACTTAAAAAACTTTAAAACAGGAAAAGTCGTACAAAAAACATTTCGTTCTGGAGATAAATTCGAAGAAATAGAAACAGAATATCAATCTGCTATTTATTTATACAGTGATAGAAAATCAGCTGTTTTTCAATTAAAAAACAGTAAGGAACGAATTAGTTTTCCTCTGGAAAAAGTAGAAAATTTAATTCAGTTTTTAAAAGAAAAAAGCGAAGTTTCAATTGTCTTTCTTGATGAAAAACCAGTTAATATCAATATTCCAACAAAAGTAGAATTAAAAGTTATTGAAGCGCCACCGGCAATTAAAGGTAATACTGTTTCAGGCGCCATAAAAACTGTAACTTTAGAAACAGGATTAAAAATTAACACTCCAATCTTTATAAAAGAAGGCGATGTATTAATTATTAATACGGGAACAGTGAGCTATGTAGCAAGGGCTCAGCAATAAAACAATGTAACAATTTAACAATTTACTTGACTGTAACGCTTTTTGCTAAATTACGAGGTTTATCTGGATCTATACCTTTTTCCAAAGCAATATAATAACTCAAAAGAAGAATTGGAATAATATTTACTAGTAGAGAAAAAATTTCTTCAACTTCTGGAACTTCAATAAAAAAATCAAAATCTTTTTTCTTTTCAGAACCTATTCCAATGATGTAAGCGCCCCTACTTTGTAATTCCATTGCATTTATTAAAGTATTATCTTCTTCTTCGCCTTTTGACAAATGAATTATGCAAGGTGTTCCTTTTTCTATTAAAGCAATCACTCCGTGTTTTAATTCCCCTCCTGCAAAAGCTTCAGTATGGATATAACAACCTTCTTTAATTTTCAATGCGGTTTCCAAAGTAGTTGGATAATTATAACTTCTCCCAATTACATAAATATGTTTGGTTGAAGATAATTTTCTGGCTAATCTTTTAATTTTAGAAATAAATAATTTATTCTCTAATAGCTGGTTTATTTGTCGGCTTATTTTTTTTAATTCTTTTTCTCCTTTTTTATACTGGCCAAAAGCAGAATAAAAAAGTAAAATAATTAAACTTAGTTGGGATAAATAACTCTTTGTGGCTAAAACGCATTTTTCCGGACCAGCATTAATCATCAGAACATGATCACTTATTCTCGTTAAAGTAGAGCCCATGACATTTACTAGAGATACTACCTTTATTCCTTTTTCTTTGGCTTTTTTTACTGCTTCTATTAGATCAATAGTTTCACCACTCTGGGAGACAGCAATTAATAAGGTTTTTTTATCTAATGCTGGTAAGAAATTTTTAAATTCACTGGCAGGACTAAAATTAGTCTTCTTCCCTACAGATGAAAATAAATATTGGCCAGCTAAACAAGCATGCCCAGCAGTTCCGCAAGCTATAAAAAATAAATTAGAGCTTTTTTTTATTAAATCTGCTATTAATTTTAATTTTTTCTCATCCTGCAAAATGGCTTTTTTTATCGCTTCTGGTATTTCTGTTATTTCCTTTATCATAAAGTGAGGATATTTTCCTTTTTCTGCTTCTTCCTGGGTCCATTTAATCGTACTAATTCTTTTTCTTAATATCTTTTTTGAAGATAAATTTTTAATTTGATATGTTTCACCATCAATAATATGCACCATATCCCCGTCATCTAAAAATATAACCTTGTTTGTTTTGTTCAAAAAAGCTGGCACATCTGAAGCCAGAAAAAGGCCTCCATCGCCTATTCCCATAACCAAAGGGGACCCTTTTCTCGTACCAATAATTTCTCCTGTTTTTTTATCTAAAACTACAATGGCAAACAGCCCTTTCAAACGGCGAAAAGTTTTTTCACAAGCAACAACAAAACTATTATTTTTTCTGTACTCTTCAATTAAATGAGGAATAACTTCCGTATCAGTTTGGGAAACAAAATGATGGCCTTTTTTAATTAATTCTTCTTTCAAAATCTCATAGTTTTCAACAATTCCATTGTGAACAACAAAAATATTTTTATCGCAGGAAAAATGTGGATGAGCATTAGCTACTGAAACTTTGCCATGAGTTGCCCAGCGACTATGGCCAATTGCAACAGAAGAACTTGAAAGTTTATTTAGTCCTTGAAACTCGCCAATCTTTCCAACCTTTTTTAATAAATGAGCTTTTTGATTATTTAAACAAACTATACCCCAAGAATCATACCCCCTGTATTCCAGATATTTTAAACCATTTATGACAATTGAAGTAGCGTTTTCTTTTCCTTTATAAGCAATAATACCACACATAATTATCTTGGGTCTATCTTTAAACCATCGTTAAAACGACGAGGAATAATATGAATATGAGGGCGATGAGCAACAGCTGATTGAGCTGCTTCCCCTTGATTAATTAAAAAACTATACCCATCAGCCTTTATTTCTTTTATATGTTTTTCTGCCAAATTACGAGCTAAAACACAAATTTTCTGCCATTCTTGTTCAGGCATTTCTCCAGTATTAGTATAATGATTTTTAGAAAATACTACTAAATGCCCTTTGCTAATAGGATTAATATCGAAAATAGCTAAAAAGCTATCATCTTCATAATATTTTTTGGAAGGAATTTCTCCTTTAATAATTTTGCAAAAAATACAATTTGGATCCAGCATAATTTATACAAATAAATTTATCATTTCTCTTTCGAGATTTGAATCATTCTTTGGTATTTTATCATTCTTTCCTCTGGTTGGGGAGAGCCGGCTTTCAGCCCCCATGCCTTGCTTGCCCAAGCTAAATCACTTATAAAATGATCATCGGTTTCTGCGCTTCGATGGCTTACAATGACTTTTAAATTATATTCATTTGCTAAATCAATTGTTTTCAAAGTTTCAGAAATAGTTCCTATTTGAGTAGGTTTTATAATTACTCCGGTAATTGCTTTCATCTCAATGGCTTTTTTAACCAACCCTGAATTAGTTACTGTTAAATCATCTCCAATTATTATGGCCTTACTTCCTACTTCAGAAGTTAATTTTTGAAAACTTTCCCAATCATTTTCTTCAAAAGGATCTTCTATAGAGAGAATGTCATATTGAGAAACAAGATTTTTATATATTCTGCTTAATTCTTCTTTTGAAAAACTTTTATCTTTTTCTAATAAATACGCTTGTTTTTCTTTATCATAAAAAGAAGACGCCGCAATATCCAATGAAAACTTTATTTTGTCCTCTAAGTTTAATTCTTCTTTGATCTGATTAAGAATTTTTAGAGGTTTTTCATAATCATCCTCAGAAATTAATAATCCTCCTTCGTCACCAAATTTATTCTCTCTATCTTCTTTCTTAAAATATTCTTTTAGTCCAGTAAAAAATATCTGGGCAATTTCTAAAGAAACTTTTGGATTATCAACTTGAGGAACAATCATATATTCCTGAATTTTTGGCCCATAAATGGCGTGTTTGCCTCCATTAATCAAATTAAATAAAAAATATGGTACTTTTTTTTCTGCCGAAACAGACAATTGTTTTTCTAAATATTGCCAGAGTTCTAAGTTTTCTTTTTTCGCTATCAATCGGCAAAATACTTGCGATAAGACTAAAATTAGATTTCCGCCAAGATTACTTTTATTCTCTGTCCCATCTATTCTTAATAAATAATTATCAAATTCTTTTAAGTCAGAAAATTCAACATCTGTAATTTGGCCTTTAATCATTTCGAATTTTCTGCTGGCTGTATGCGGTTCTAAAACAGAAGTTTCTTTTTCTCCTTTGCTTTTTCCTTGCGGAATACTGGAACTCACTTCAATATTGCCGCTTTTCATTGTGGCTTTCAATGTTTCTTGCCCTCGTGAGTCAGTGATTATTTTAAGAATAATGTCATTAATCCTCATTTTTGCCAAGGTCTAAAATTGTTTTGATTACTGTATCTGGGTTTAAAGACATACTTTCTATCCCTTCTTTCGCCAAAAACTCTGCGAACTCTGGGAAATCACTTGGAGCTTGGCCACAAATTCCAACATATTTTTTCCTTTTCCTGCAAACTTTGATTACTTCTGCAATCATCTTTTTCACTGCTTCGTTTCTTTCATCGCCAATATAAGCTATCTTAGCATTATCTCTATCAATGCCTAAAACCAGTTGAGTTAGGTCATTGGAACCAATCGACATCCCATCAAAAATATCTAAAAATTCATTTATTAATACTACATTTGAAGGAATTTCACACATTACATATAATTTTGTTGATTTTCTTCCATCTAATAATCCCGATTTTTGAATTAATGCCTTTACTTGCTTTGCTTCTTTTATAGTACGACAAAATGGAACCATTATCGTAATATTTCTTAAGCCAAAAACTTCCTTTGCTCTTTTTATAGCTTCGCATTCCATTAAAAAGGCCGGCTTGAATTGTGGATCAATATAACGGCATGCGCCTCTGAATCCAAGCATTGGATTCGCTTCATCTTCTTGTTCAAAAAGTTCCCCTCCAATTAGATTACGATATTCATTGGTTTTAAAATCAGAAAATCTCACAATTACTTCTTTCGGATAAAAAGCAGCAGCTATCTGAGCAATTCCTTCTGCTAATTCTTTTATAAAATATTCTTTCTTATTCTTGTGCTCCACAGTCATCTCATCAATCTTTCTAATAATTTGAACTATATTTGATTTTTTATCTTTATTTTTTATTTTTAATATTTGATTTTTGATTTTGCTATAGTGGTAAAGCGCCAGAGGATGAATCCTGATTTTCTCTGCAATAATAAATTCCTCTCTGGCCAATCCCACCCCGTTATTGGGAAGAAACGACGTTGAAAAAGCTATTTCAGGAGCGCCAATATTAATCATGATCTTAGTTTTAATCTTTGGAAATTTTTTAAAATTATATTCTTTAATTTTAAAAGGAACTTTTCCATCAAAAATCTTTCCATTAAGGCCTTGTGTACAATCTACTGTTATTTCTTGTCCGTTTTTAAGAATTTTTGTAGCATTCCCTGTTCCTACAATACATGGCACTCCTAACTCTCTAGAAATTATTGCACTGTGACAAGTTTTACCGCCTTCATCTGTGATTACAGCTGAAGCCATAGGAAAAACTGAAGTCCAGTCAGGATCGGTCATTTTAGTAACTAAAATCTCTCCTTCCTTAAATTCAGAAAGTTTTGAAGCATTTTTTATAATATGAACCTTGCCTGTGCCTATTTTATTACCAATAGCAATACCATTTAAAATAGGCTTTTTTGTCGTTTTTATTTTATATTCCTTATAAATATTTGTTTCTATTGAATGAACGGTTTCTGGCCTAGATTGAATAATGAATAATTCGCCTGTTTTTCCATCCTTTGCCCATTCTATATCCTGAGGCATCCATTTCTTTTGAATTTTTGAATAATGTTCTTCAATAATAAGTCCCCATTTTGCTAAAGTAAGAATTTCATCATCAGAAAGAGAAAATTTTAATTGATTTTTTTCAGAAACCGCAACCTCCTTAAGCCCAGCTTTTTTGTTATAAATATATTTTTTTGTCTTTCTCCCTAAATTTTTTCTAATAATTGGCCTATATAGCCTGCCCTGAGATTGTCGAAGGGTTGGCTTAAAAACATAAAATTCATCAGGAGTAATCAACCCTTTTACTATCATTTCCCCAATCCCAAAGATAGAATTAATCAGAACTACATTGGAAAATCCTGTCTCTGTGTCTAAAGTAAACATTACTCCAGAAGACGCTAAATCAGAACGCACCATTCTTTGAACTCCAGTGGAAAGACCAATATCCATATGCTTAAATCCTTTTTCTTCACGGTACATTATTGCCCTATCCATAAATAAAGAGGCATAACTCTTTTTAACCGCTTTTAGTAATTCTTTCTCCCCTCTTACATTAAGATAGGTTTCATGTTGTCCTGCAAAACTAGCGCTTGGTAAATCCTCAGCTGTGGCAGAAGAACGAACTGCTACATCCAAATCATTTTGTTTGTACATCGTGCAAAGTTTTTGATAATTCTCAATAATACCTTTTTCTAAATCTTTAGGTAAGGATGTATCTAAAATTAATTTTCTTATTTGTTTTCCAGTTTCTTGAAGGCTCTTAATGCTTTTCGGATTAAATTTAGATAAAATCTCTTCAATTTTCTTTTTTATTTTTCCTTTTTCTAAGAAATAAAAATATGCCTGGGCAGAAATAGCAAAACCATTAGGAATATTTATTCCTAATTTTGTCAAATGACAATACATTTCTCCTAAAGAAGCATTTTTCCCGCCTACAATAGGAACATCTTTAATATTTATTTCCTTAAGCCACAAAATATATTTTTTCTTCATAATTATAACGATTTTAAGTTATCCACAATTGGACTTGACAAGGTTTAAATGTTTGCTATAATGATAACGCTACTGTCTAGAGAGATTGAATAGCTTGCTATTTAGTTTCAAAGGGCAGTAGCATTTTTTTATCGTGTTAGAATTTATCCTTCTTCCAATAACAGTATCTCTGCCTCTCTTTTGATGGCAGAGATCTTTTTTTCGGGAATTCTTGTCTTTTTTGAAAACTTTACTACATCTATCTTTAATAAATCCTGAACCAACATTAATTTTTGCTGATAAAATATTTCTAATAAATTATTGGTTAAAGACGGAAGAATAGTAATTGGGTAAAATCTTTCTGATTCTATAACATATTCCAATCCCCTTGCTGCTGGATATTTCCATCCTAATAAATCTACGCCGTTGCATTCACAATATTTAATTACTTTGCTTGTAAATTTAGTATTTGTTACAATAATCGGCCGTATCTTTAGTTTTTTTAATTTAATATTTTTAAAAGAATTACCTGCTTTTAAATCCAAAAAGCGGGCATAATGAATCAAACCAACTTTTAAATCTACTCTTCCTCCTGGCAAACTATGATATTTACATTCTCCAATTAAAAAATATTTTTTCTCTTTTGCTAAAAAATCAATTTCGTGAGAAACACATTGCCCTTTAACATATTGATTAAGTTTAATGGAAAAACCTAATTGCATTAAAATCCCTCCGACATATTTTTCAAATGGAAAACCGCTGGGACCTAAACGCCTCATTGCTTCTTTTAACCTAAAACGAATTCTGCCGCGAGGACACTCTTTTGATAAAATCTGTTCAACTCGTTGAAAAATTTCTTTTGTGGTTATTCCAGAATATGCTTCCCTCTCAATAGTAGTGGCAATTTTTTTAGCTAATGCCTTTGGAGCTCCAACTCGTTCAGCGCCATTACAAATCTTTTTCCATGAAAAAGGCTCTTTTATACCTAAGCTGTTGATAACATATAGTTTTTTCATATTTTTATCTTATTCTATCTTATTTTACTTTACTGCCAGATGATACTTCGCCTTCTGGAACTAATAAAACAGGGCCTTGTGGGGAATCAACTGCTAAAAGCATACCCTGGCTTACATAACCTTTTATTTTCTTGGGCTCTAAATTAGCCACAATGATAATTTTTTTGCCTTCTAATTCTTCCAAAGAATAATCCTTAGCAATACCGGCAACTAATTGCCTTTTTTCTTTACCTAAATCAATGCGCAAAATAAGAAGTTTATCTGTTTCTTCTATTCTTTCTGCTTTTAAAATTTGAGCCACACGTAAATCTAATTGTTGAAATTGTTCAAAAGTAATCATCTCTTTTTCAGAAAATGGTTTCTTCTTATTAATTCGTTCCTGTATCTCCTCCTCATTCATACCAAAGTGATGAGCTATCTCATGCCAAACTGTTCCTTGAACAATTTCTTTAATCCTTTCTTCATCCTTACCTGCCATTCTTTCAATGTTTTTTTGAAATAAAGTTATTTTATCTGGCGCTGCTTGATTGTAGTGCTGTCTTTTAATTTGGGGCACTCCCTCATACAAACCTAAAATACAACCACCAGAAGAATATCCCAATTGTTTTTTTTGAAATTCATTTGGCTCGTTTTGCGCTATAATAGCAACATTTTTTAATTTATTCAAAAACCGATAAGGAAGCTTTTTTAAGGACCGACTTATTAAATCTTCAAATTTTTCCTTTGTCATATTTGTGTTCCAAGTTGTTTAATAATTTCTTCAAAAATATCAGGAGGAATAGGAATTGGATCTCCTGGATTAGTTATTCCCGGATATTTCCATGCGCTTATAACTCTTATTTTATTCCCAAATTTTGGCTTTTCATTTTTGACTTTTGATTTTTCAATAACATACATTACCCAAATTTCATAAGGATGCTTTTTAGAGCCAGCCTTTTGCATTGAAGCTAAAGTCTTTGGGGCGATACCTTCTTCTACCCTTTGTGGATTCCTTATTACCCGCTTTACCCTGCTTTCAGAAAGCATATATTGGCGCATCTTTGCTTGAGAATGTTTTGTCCAAACAAATAAACTTTCTTGATGATTACTTTGTTTCATATTCTACGTTTTATATATTTCTATGTATTTCAATGTATTTCAACGTATTTCAAAACCAATTAACCCATCGTCTTTTTCTATACTCTCTTTTATATTCTCAATATTATCCTGGAAATAATCTTTTAAATTATTTATTAAATTTTCTATATTCTTTTTTTCTCCTTCTGCTATTAAAGTGACACTTCCATCACTAGTGTTTTTCACCCAACCAAATATATTAAATCTTTTAGCTAACATTTTAGCAGTAAAGCGGAAATTAATACCTTGAACCCGACCATAGAAAATAATCTTTTTCCTCATTATCCATGTTTAAATATTATAACATCTCCATCCTGTACCACATACTCTTTACCTTCTAATCGAATCCAACCTTTCTGTCTGGCAACACTCCATTTACCTGCTTCTAATAATTCTTTCCAATCAATAACTTCAGCTTTAATAAATTTATCAGCGAAATCACTATGAATCATTCCTGCCGCTTCTTGAGCTTTAATACCTCTCTTTGCAGGCCAAGCGCGTGCCTCTTTCTCGCCTACTATAGTGAAAAAACTAATAAGCCCTAAAACTTGATAGGCTTTTTTAATAAGTCCTAATAAATCAGGATTTGTTTCTAAGTCAGCAATCATATATTCACTTTTTAATTGCTGAATAAAATTAATAACTTCTTTTGGCGCATCTTCACCTTTCCCATTAAACAAGTAGATTTGTTTTTTTGCCGTTAAAAAATTTAAATTTTTTACTGCTGTATTATTTAATAGCTCTTCGTTCAAAAAATTTATCAAAAGATTATCTTCTGTTAGTAAATCTTTTATCTTATTTAATGTTTCTAATTCTTTAACAATGTCTTTATTTCCAGCATGAGCTTCTCCTTCTATTTTACTAATTCTCTTCTCTGTAGTTTCTAAATCTTTTAAGATTAACTCGGTATTAACTACTTTAATATCTCTTAAAGGATCTATACTGCCATCTATATGAGCTACTGTTTCTTCAGAAAAACATCTAACCACTTGTACTATAGCATTGGTTTCACGAATCTGAGCTAAAAATTGATTTCCTAACCCTTCTCCTTTATTAGCCCCTTTTACTAATCCTGCAATATCAAAAAATTCAATTGCAGCAGGAATTACTTTTTCAGGTTTGCTTATTTGAGCTATTTTTTCCAATCTCTCATCAGCCACAGAAACAACAGCCACATTAGGATCAATAGTCGTAAATGGATAATTAGCAATATTAACTTCCTGCTTTGTTAAAAGTTTAAAAAGAGTAGATTTCCCGACATTAGGCAAGCCAACTATTCCAATTGATAAACTCATATACCTCTATTTTATATTAAAACAGAACTGATAACAATATCAGCCCTGTTTTTAATCAGATTTAACTTCTTTTATTTCAAAATCTTTTGACCTATAACAAGAGATGTCAGAGAGATAAACAAGGAGACGGTAATGGTTTCTGGTCTTATAAATCCTAAGAATACCATCAAAAAGGTATAGAATAAGCCTGATGAAATACTTAATAATATTGCGTTCCTTTTTAATTTGATGTACAAAGAGCCTATTATTGTTGGAGCCAAGACAAAAGTCATACTAGCTAATGATAAAGCTATATTTATTATATTTGAATAAAATAAAGCTATAACTAAGGCTAGGGTAATAAATATGAATATTCCTAAACGGGTTAAGGTTACAAGGTCTTTTTTACTAGTTTCTTCAGTTTTTAATCTGGATACAAAATCTCTAGAGAAATTAGTAGCAAGAACAAACGTTATTGTATCTATGGTAGACATAATTGCTGCAAATAAAACAACAAGTGCTAAACCGGACAGCCCAACAGGTAATAAATATGAGATACCATAAATAAGCGCTTCTTCAGATAAAATATTTGGAAAATTTGCTTTAGCCGCAAAACCAATCATAGATACTCCAATGCCAATAACTGGAAGAGTAACAGCTGAAATAATTAAAGATTTTTTAATTGTCTTGAAATTTGCCCCTGCGTAAATACGTTGCCACATATCCGCACCAATCGTTACAGTAATTAATCCATATAGAAAAAATGATATGGACATAAAGCCACTTCTCAAAGGATTAAACTCTGAAATACTAATACCTTTCCCGGTGGATAAAAAAATAGCAATGATTAAAAGAGGTATCAAAATAGCAAAAGATTGAAAGATATCTGTTCTAACAACTGCTTTAAAACCTGCTGCAAGCAAATAAAGAAAAACAACTGCGGTTACTATAAAGACAGATAATACATAGCTTAAACCAATTATTTTACTTAGTAGAATGCTGCCAGCGATTATCTGAATAAGTAAAAGAATAAAAAAAGTTAGTGTAATAGTAAAAGCTATTAACAAACCAACGCTCTTTCCATATTTTTCGTAAAAGAAATCACTAAGAGTATAGAATTTTTTTTCATCAGCTATTGATTTTATCTTTTTTGTGACAAAGATAAGGCATAAACAACCACAGGAAAGTCCTATAAAACCCCAAAAAGCAGAAATTCCATATAGAAAAATAGCTGCTGTAAAAACAACAATAGCGTTTCCTCCAATGAGCGAAGCTACAATAGTGGATACCAAAGGAAACGAAGAAAGCTTTCTATTAGAAATAAGAAATCCTTCTGTGGTTTGTTTTCTTACTGCAAATAGACCTATAAGAATAATTATTACGAAATAGGATATAATCAAGAATGTGTCTATCGTATAAAACATATTTAATAGAAATCTTAATAAAAATTATAAACTAAAACAGGGCTGATAACAATATCAGCCTTTAATAAATTTCGATTGTAAAAAAGTAATCCCTTGAGAAGTTAAAGATTAAATTAAATGGTCCTCTTCGCCTTAGCGCAAGAGAACCATTATATCTACCTTGATTGATTATTTACTTTTACTAAAATGTGTAAGATAAGAAATCCGTAAAAAAAATAAGCATATAATCAAAGTTACTAAAGAAAAAATCATAGCAATTATAGTATTTACTCTATCACAGACTAAAGAAATAACGATAAATCTCGGATCTATTCTTGTGCTTCCTTCCTTTGCAAAAAAACTAAAGTTTTCCATTTTCTCACTAAATTCAAGAACCTGTGAAAAATTCTTCGGAAAGTAAGCGTAAAAATTGAAGCGGCTGCTTTCAGGTATCATAAATACTTTATCCTTTCCTTCTGCCCTTATTGCTTTCATTGTTGGTAGTTCTTCTGTAGAGCGAAGAACAGTTATCATCATGTTTGATGCAACTGGATTATAAATCATGCTGTACTCTTCTAAATTCCATGCTTTTATTGCAAAAATTCCAATGTAAATAGATACAATCAATAATGCTAAAACGAAAATATGCGTAATAACATCTCTAATCTTATCCTTTTTCATTTTTCTTTTACCTCCTTTTGTTTATTTTGTAGATAAATATATGTGATCCAATTAAATATATAATTGTTGATATACCCATCCAATTTTCCCTTGGCAGAAAACCTAGAATAACTAATACCAACAGTATTATAACTAAGACATCAAGAATAATAACCAGTAAAAGCTTACTTGATTTTTTCATTTTTCATTTCCTCCTTTTTTAATTTTTTATATTAATTAGATTACCTGTTATATAACTAATCACTAATAATATAATGAACAGTTATATAACAGGTAATTGGAGGATTGTTTTCAAAGAACTAAAAATACCTTATTGCAAGGCAATATAAATATAACATATCTTGCCGTAGAAGTCAAGCCCATTAGATAACTGCTATCTAACGGGATCAATGGTCAATTATAATAAAACAGAACAGGGCTGATAACAATATCAGCCCTGTTTTTTATCTAATTCAGTTTTTTTACTCTCTTTTTAATCTACTTATTAAAAATGCCACAATAATTGCCACTAATCCAATAATAAATATTAACCAAGGGCTTAAGCAAACTCCTAAAACAAATAATAATAAATAGACAATTACTGCTAAAGCAATAATAAAAGCAATCCAATTATTAAGAAGCTTGATTGCAGCTAAATAAATATCAATGATTACAATAACAGTCCCCAATAAAATAACAATCCAACTTCCCAAACATATTTTTGTCGCCAAATAAGTCAATATTGCGGTAACAATTAATCCTATAATTAAAATTCTTTTGGAATTAATAAATTTATCCATAATATTTTTTGACTAAAATAGTGCTTCCCAGAGTAATAACTATTCCTAATAACAAAATTATTAAAGGATTTAGACAAGTATCACACGCATTTTGACCCAAACAAAGTAAAGAAGCTAATAAAGGATTGATACCTGTCATCGTTAAATTAACTGGGCAAGAAAATGGACCTATTGTAGATATTCCGGCAACAAACTTTGAAGGAGGCGCAGTGGTAGTGGTAGTAGTTCCTTCTTCTCCAACTTCTTCAAAAAACTCTCTTTCTGTAGCTTCACCATGAACTTCTCCGGGTTTAGTGGTAGTAGTAGGAGGTACAGTAGTAGTTGTTACATATTGTCCCGGATATCCACCACCTCCGATAAAGGCATAACTCCCACCGCCTGAAGCAGATTCCACTTCTTCAGAAGCTTGATAACCAATCAAGATATCAGAAGTAGTGGTAGCTGCCTGCCACTCATTTCCCTTTTCAAAAGGAAAGATGATTACAAATTCGTAAGTGACTTTGCCGCCATTGCCGGGCAAATTCTGAGTAAGAACATGTTCGTATGCCGAATTAAAACCAAACTTTCTATAAAAATCAAACAAAGTTTTTTCTCCCGTTGGACCACCGTATAAATCGCTACCTCCTTTTTCTCTAATAATAATTGATAAAGCTCGCGATAAATCACCGATTGGCACATTATTTGAATTAGGAAAACCAGGATAATTTATAGCTTCGGTGGCAATTCTTTGAGTTTCCACGCTGTTGTTTGTAACTCTAATCAATCGAGTTACACTATCTCCAGGCAAAAAATTAGCCTGACTAAATATCGGTCCCGAAAGAGGCAACCAATTAACCACTCCATCAGTCGAGTATTCGACAATAAATGGCGCTGGTTGAGCATTCGTTGGCAAAATAAATAAAAATCCTACGCTAAAAATAGCGATTAAGCTTATAAAAATTGTTTTTAATATTTTATTCATAATTATTTTTTATTCACCTAAACTATCCCCGCTATCACCTATTGAAACACTATCATTATTATCTACTGAACTGACTGCACCATCATTACTAACTACATCAACAACTTCATTCGTACTTACAGTATTATTGCTAACTACAGATTCATTTTCAGAAGAATTGTTATCCAGCACGGCAACTGGTTCTTCTTTAATTACTGGCTGACTTTCAATCACGAGAGTTTCATTATTAGTAGAATTTTCTTCATTTACTAAATTCTCTTCAGAAACTTGAGTATTTGATTCTTCGGTTTGTTCTTCAATAATTGGTGCTTCTTCTATAATCATCACTTCATCCATTGGAGGTTCAGTGGTAGTTGTTGTTTCCTCCACAGGCGGTTCTGCAGTCGTAGTTGTAGCAACAGATCCTCCTCCAGATGTTACTGGTACTATTGTTGTCGTTGTTGTTGTAGTACTAGTCGTGACAGAAGTATTGTCAAGAATCGTTATCGTAGTAGTAGTTGTAGTAGTAGTTTCTAAATCTGGAATAGTTGTAGCAGTTGTTGGTTCAGGAGTTGTCGTTGTAGTAGTAGCTTCTGGATCTGGAATTGTTGATGTGGTAGTTGTTGTAGTAATCAATGGTATTTCTTCTATTATTTCTTCTAATAGTAGCTCTGGTTCTAATTCCTCAATCTCATCTTCATCATCCAATTTATTAGGTGTTCCTGGGGTAGGAATAGGATCTTGCCAGGTACCAGTACCATCAGGAATCCTAGCATAAGATTTATTACCAGGAATTTCTAATGGGCAGCTATTAGAACCAATCTCAGTATTAGCACCATCTGGAGTTGGTTCTAAAGTACAATAGGTAGCCAGGTCATATGAATAAGAATCTATTAAATTATTCAAACTATCATAGAGATAAACAATATCAGCATCGTTGTTTAATATTGCTTCATTCATATATACAACCAACCAATCGCCAGAATTAATAATAGTAGATCCGGTATTAGTATCAGCAGAAGTTATGTATTTAACATTATCTTCTTTATCTTTAATATACCAACCAGCCAAATCAACAGCTGAACCACCTGCTTTATTGTAAATCTCCACCCATTCACCTTTAGGCATTAAATCGTTATCTTCTCCAAAATCATAGCCGTAATCAGGATTAGTGCCGCTTGGATTAGGTAAAAATTCATTTAATACAATATGTTCTGAAGCAGTGCCTGGTAAATATGTAATCCTGACTTCTTGTAATACTGGTGTCTGCGCTGGATCAGTAGTGGTCAAAGTCGCTCTCCATTTAATATGGGTAGTTTCTGGCAAACTCATTAAATCAATTGGTGAATTACTTGATGTCAACATCCAACTAGACCAAGTGGTACCATCATTAGAAGTAACCACTTCTAAAGTAATATCAGTGCCAGATGGTAATATCTCGCTCCAGCTTAATTGTTTCCATCTTTTAATTGCTCCAGCATCAAATACTTGTGATTCTAAAGTACCGGATGAAATACTATATGATGCGGCTGGGTAAACTTGAAATTCGGCAACGCTAACCTGACCCTGACCAGTATTACCTGCTGTTATATAAAGTCGGATATATCGTGCGCTTACAGAACTGAAGTTATAAGTGAACGGGCCAGAGCCTGGATTATTAATAACCGTAGCAACGGTGGTAAAATTAATATTATCCGTACTAACTTGCAATTGATAATCTTTTGGTTCTTGAGGGTGATCAAATAACAAAGTAATTTTATTTATGACTTTGGCACTACCTAAATCTACGGTTAACCACCCAGGAGGGATTTGGTTACCAGTGGATTTCCAGTAAGTAGTATTATCTCCGTCTATTGCATGTGTTGCTACATGACTTGAGTCTTGAGAACTATAACTTATGCTTGCACCCAAAGATAAATTAGTAGAATCGCTACCAGTAATAGCCAAGACCGTATCGCCTGGGCTAGAGCTAGTATTAATATTAGTACCACTGCCAGCTTCAAAATCACCTTGGGTGGTCTGAATCCAAACATCTTCCCAAATCCCAGTAGTTACTAAGTTGGTAATGGTTTCTTTGTCATAAAAACCTGCTCCGCCAATTTGTGTGCCATTAAAAACAAAATCAAAAGTACAGGTCTGATTTTGCAAACTTGGGTCATTGCTTGTTAAAGTGGCGGTAAATTGCCAGTCTCGGGTTGTGGTAGCAAACCCGCCGACATTGTAATCAAAATCGGTTAAAATACCATCGTAGGTGGTGGTTCCGTTTAATTTAGCTTCCAAATCCAGATGATCGCACAAAACCCCAACCGTACTGGTAGCTTCCACTTCATAATCAAAACCTAAAATACCGTTATTAATTAAACTAATATTTCTGCTTGTAGCTGCGGTGAGAGTCACTTCTGGGAAAAAATCAGGTGCTGACGGAATAGAAAAATCTAAAATTCCAGCAGAATAATTATTTCCTTGAGAAACTTCCTCATCAATAAAATAAGCATTAGTATTTCCTATACCAAAAATTCCTGCTTGAATAAATCCAAAAACAGTTAATAAAGTAATAATTTTTGATATTGACTTTTTCATTATTTATCCATTATCTTTTGGTTTTTTAAATTTACCAATCTCTTCTTTTAACTTTGTTATTTCTTTATCCTGTTCATTATCTTTTTTCTTACTTTTTAATTTAATAATTTCTTTCCAGATGTTTCTAATTTCATCACTAACTATAATAGCTGCCGGAACAATGATTATTAAAGCAAATCCTATTGGTTTCTTTACAAATTCAACTGCAAAACCTAAATAAGGAACAGAAGCTAAGACCTTTCCTAAAATGTCTGCTTCTACAATTTCTCTCAAATCCGGCGCATTATTGGCATCTCCTTTGGTAATGTAAACTGACTGGCCATCAACAATCTTAATATCGTGAATCCTATGCGTTGTAGGCAGCTTGGTTTTGCTATACGGCCCAAAAGTAATTACATCACCTATTTTGTAATCTTCAACCGGCTTAACCATTACCACGCTTCCTCCCCTGATTGACGGCTCCATTGAGCCTGATTGCACAATCATAAACTTTATATTTCCTGTAATCGGAAAAACAGAAATAATCAGTAAAACAGTAATCAAACCAATAAAGACAAGAACTGCACAATAAATTATATTAAATCCTTTCATTTTTAAAATTTAAAATTTCAAACTATTCAAACCTTTATTAGTTGTCCCAGTTTTATATTTTATAATATAAATATTACTGAGGCAACCAAAAAAGCTTCAACTTTTAATCACTTTATTCAGCTTGACAAGTGAAACCATCTTGATTTCTGGATTGTTCTGATCTTAAGATGAGATCTGCTGTAACCTTATCACTTTGAGAATAATTATCCATTACTGAACCATCGCAAAAAATTGTATTTCCGACAACTGTCTGTGTCCCAGCACACCAAGCTAAACCAACATAAGTATCAGTGTCTCCAACCAAAGGAGAACCTCCTAATGTTACAGAATCATATAAAGGAATAATAGAATCTACTTTTAAAGCATATGAACCGATTAAAGATTCACCTGCATCATATACTCCATCAAAATCAGCATCTCTCCACATGAAGATGTTGATGTTCTCTCCTAACTCTCCAGTAGTGTCATCGTCTGGAGGAGTCATTGATAATTCCGGTTCCGTTAATCCATTTTCATTATTAAGAACATTTTCAGTAGACATACATACCCAAGCGTCATTGTTATAAACATGCAAGCTGATAACATTAGTTCCGCTATCACCAGGCTTTACATCCACAAAATTAAAGAATGTATCGCCGGCAACTAAATCTTTTTCGCCCCAAAGTCTACAATTTTGCTTGAAATAATTGTCTTCACAATTACCATTTATAGTAAGTGCGTACAATAATCCTCCTGGATTGTTTATAGGTGGCAACTGTGATTGCGCCAAATTCGTCACATCAATTCTAAGGATATTAGACCCCTGAAAAATATGAGGTGCGATATTAGCGCTTGGAATATTATCAACCGATGCAGAATTACCTCCACTATTATCAGCAGCAACTAAGTTATCATTTAAATAAATGGTGTAATTATTGTCGGCCGCTACACCCAAACTCATTGAAGCGCCAGTCACCGGACCATACCAAATAAAATCCTTTTCAAAGGTATAAGTTACAGTATTGTCTGAATCCTGTTGCATTACTGGATCAGTAGCCCAAATCCAAGTAGCACCTGGAATAGCATTGGTCCAATAAGCATCGGTGACCCAAGTCGCTGTAACGGGAACGGCATTGTGCGGAAAAGGAACCGAATCATTCCCATCCACTGTTCCTGTTACCAAATTAGTAATGTCACTTTTAATATCAACACTACAAGTTTTGCAATCTATATCGTTATAGGTTTGTTTTGTATGGTCAACTTTTAAATCCAGAGAACCTGCAACTAATATATTGCCAGTAGAAGTTTCAGTATCGCTAAAATAAGCGACAGTTCCACCAATAGCAATAGCTGCAGCAATTCCAATTATACTTAAACTAAGAATAATTTTCTTATTCATGTGTTTATTGTTTTATCATTACTCGACCTTTGTGTATTTTTTAAGACACTCATTAATTGCCCTTTGCCCCGTTAAATAGTCACCTAAGCGAATTTAACGGGGCAAGTTACAAAAAACTCAAGCCACTTAATTTTTATAATTCAAAAATTAAGCGAGTAAGAACCATTCAAAAGATTTCGATTAAGTATTACTGCGCGCAAAGGACATAGATACTCGTTGGAGGGGTTGAACCAGCGGCCTCAACAACCCAACCTTCTTCACCTACAGGAAAGGTTTGATTAGGATAAACAGGATAAGCATGGCCGTCAATTGCTGGTGCTCCAGTTTCTGCCAAGCCTTGGGCAATAATCGTTCCATTCGCGGGTATAACTCCTCCGCCTATTGCATCAAAATATCCTGGTTCTAAGCAAGACCATCCAGCCCATCCGGCTGGATTGCCAGCAGGTTGATTCTGTTGGAAGTTCATTGCCTTTTCAATCTTAAGCGCATTAACTGTGGTGCAATCTGTGTTAGTTACCAAGACTGGCGTAACTGTAGCACCGTAAAGTGGAACGCTGCCATATTCTGCTCCAGTGGCTACAACGCTATAATCGCAAACCAGTTGCGGAACACAGCGAAAATCTGTATTATTTCTTGACTGAACCACATCAAAAACTACATCTGCTGTCATAATATCTGTCTGAGCTGCATTGCCCATGGTGGCACCATCACACACAAGTTTTCCAGAGCTTGGATTATATGACATCGTGCCTGCACACCATTGCATGCCCACATGATAAGGTGTTACACCAGTAGGATCACCCGTAAGAGGAGTACCAGTAATTGAATCAGCAATGGTATAAGTCTTGTTGTTCAACACATCCATGGCTTTACCAGGACCAAAGAGTGTTATTTCGCTGCTTTGATAGATATTATCGCCATTAGTATCTAACCATCCAAAGACATACATGGTTTCATCGAGTTCTCCTTTGGCAGTATTCGTATCCACTACCTGTTCAGGTTCGGTGAATCCATTGTCAATGCTGGTTAAATTGTTAACTTTCATACAGGCCCAAGCATCATTATTAATGACGTGCATGCTGATCGTGTTTTCTCCCATGTCTCCTGGTTTAACATCGACATAGTTGAAAAACTTATCGCCACTTGTTAAATCCTTCCATCCAAAAGAACCAGTGCAATCTGTATTGGGTACTGGATATTGATTGGCTACTGGTGTGTAGTTCAGTTCGGCTTGCCATTTATTACCAACACACACCATCCCATTATAATGAGCTGTGCTGTCGATTTTTAAATCGATACTTCCGGCAGTGAATGTATTGCCAGTTGAAGTTTCTGTATCACTGAAAAAAGCAGTAGTAGCTCCTATGGCTATAGCAGCTGCTAAGCCAATAATTCCTAAGCTAATTATTATTTTTTTATTCATGTTTTTTATTTTTAATTTATTTTTTCGATCTTTTAATTTTTTTATTTTTTTACTTTGGTTTTTTACCAAAGATCGACCTATTAGTTTTTATTACCTAAATTTTTTATTTAGGTTCAACTATTAAAAAAATTGGCACAAAAAAATGCCAATTATAAAAACCTCTTTTTTGGAACGAGGAAAAATCTTTTTTGAAATATTTAGATTCCACCGTTTTATATTCTTCATAAACTTTTTAAGGGCCCAAAATAAGAGCCCCACCGTTGAAAGAACAATAGCAAATTATCTTTTTTATGTCAAGCCAATTATAATTTAGAAAACATAGCAAATTATATTCTTCTTGTCAACCCTCACACCAAATAAATTATATCAAGTTCTAGATATCTTTAATTAATTACAAAACAAAACAGGGCTGATATTGTTATCAGCCCTGTTTTTTGATTCAATCTTATCTAACTTATCTAATATTATAAATTTATCTTGATGTACCAAATAAACGGCGCAACCAATTACTAAAATTCGAAAACCAACTCTGTGATTGTCCATTCTCTTGAGGAACGGTTGTCGTAGTATCTCCTATTGTTTCAGAAGCCTTAGTTGTTGTAGTTGTGGTTGTACCATTAGTTCCACCCACTGTAGAAGTAGCTGCTCCTGCAACTACGCCTCCTACTGGACTAAAACCAATATATTTACAAGTTTCATCTGAAACATCGGGCTTCAATTCTGGGCAGAAAATATTATTAATTGCCCACTTAGTAGTCCTATAAACATAACCAGTAGCAATGTTTTCTGATGGTAAACAACCAACTGCTACCCAAGGAGCTAAGATGTCATCTTTCATAAGAAGCTGGAATTGCTTGACTGCTTTATAAGTAGCTTGATCATAAATGCCTGACACTTCTAAATTCAAACCAAGATATTCATTTAAGAACAATTGTAATTTCTTTACTTCTTCTGGGTTATTATGAGCACCAAGTTTTATATATTCCAAAAGATAAGGAGTACAAGCCACTTCTTCCTTTTCAGTAGCAGCACCTAAAACTGTTCCTAAGAATGCATATTGACCTCCAAAGCTAGTAATTCCAGCGCTAGTAGTAGTTGTTGTCGAATGACAAACTGAAGTACAAGTAGTTTCATCAGCATATGCACCTGCGCCTTGGGTAGAGGCTACACAAGTATAGTCAATACAATTAAAGCCAGAAGGTTGTACACAAGCTGCTTCGCAAGTAGTTTGATCAGGATATTGACCTGTTTCTTCAGTAGATGCTACACACCGATAGTCAATACAATTAAAGTTAGTTGGTTCTTCCTCAGGGATACATCTTAAACTAACATTGTCTAAGAAAGTTCCTAGTGAATTAGCGCTTCCTCCGTCTTCAAATTTAATAGTCGTAAGATTATTTTGAGCAATAAAACTATATTCATTATTAGACCAAGAAGTTTGCCCACCAGTAATAAATCCATCTGCTGTTTGGTCAAATGCTTCTGTTCCATCAACAAAAGCCTTAAGCCAATTTTCATCTATTCCTAATCCTGGTCGTGGCGAAAAATCAAAAGTTAATTTATAGGTCTCACCTATAATTGTTGGGATTTCTTGAGAAATAGCTACTGAAGCTGGTTCACCAGAAAGAGTTCCATCTGGTCCATCCCAATCAGTATCTAACTCAGCATATTGATCACCTTCTGAAGATAACCAATTATTATATCCTGCTTGTAATTCTAAATTAGCAATTGTTGGTCTTTGGGTTGGGTTTTGAGGATCACCGTGTTGGGTATAACCGTTAAACCAACTTACTAACCATCCTAACCCAGTAGTCCCTGATGGAAAAATATCCCATTCTTTTATATTTGTAACTTCTGGTGTTTCAAATCCTCCATTCTGAAGTAATTCAATTTCAGGATCACACACCAAGGGTTTTGGCGATTTATTAATCACAATAAAATTCCCTTGAGTCCCATTAATTACTACCTGATTTAATCCGCTAAGATTCTGCCACCCATCTTTCAAAATTTCCCCTATTTCGTATGTACCAAGAGAAACATCTGTAAATGTTACACAACCGTCTGAACTTGTATATCCAGAATATCCTTTATAGATATCAACATACAATTCTCCAGAATTATCGATATAGACATCATCTTTAATAGTAAAATCAAATGGTCCACTATAATCAACAAAACTTGTAGCATAAGTATGAAGAGAATTGAAGTAAGAACCCCAATTAGTTGCCACATCATTAATCATAATGCCTAAGTAACCTTGATGAATACCTATAATATCATAAACATTAAACCAAGGAGAATAGAAACCACTACATAAATAGGAAGCATCCCCAGGACAATTTCTCTTAGTATAACCGGCATCAGAATTCTCAGCTCCTAAAGTATTTGGCCTATAAGTATATTGTTCAGAAGCTATTAACAAATAATCATCTAATGGTAGATCGCTGGAAGTTGAAACTTCATTATTGTTCTTGGATACATTACTAGGATATACAGTAACTCCTTCGACGTAGTCACCTTTCAATAACATATTCCAACCTTCTAAAGGTTCTCTTTGTTCATCATATTTACAAATAGTTACATCCGAATACTCAATTGGTTTTTCTGGCACACATTCAAATATATCAAGAATTAATTCTTCAGTATTATCACCCATCCCTCCTTGATTATTCCAACTAAGATCATCAGGTATAAACCAATTATCCCATCTATCACCTATCACAAATTGAGTGGAAGTAGAACTTAAAGGTATTGTATAGGAAAAATTATATTCATGAGAAGGGTCATAATTTCCCCAATTAATTACTCCAACACCTAATCCTAAATCACCTAATAAGACATGAGCTGCATAATCAGGTGGTGTTCCTTGAATTCCATATTGAGTAGCTAAATTAGACCAATTATCTATCGTAGTATAACCAGCATCAGATAGATATTTTTGATCTGACGATGAATGAAAAGTTTCAGAAGCTTGAAACAAATAAGTTTTTCCACCTGTTAAAGCTACTGTTTCTCCATCAATATCCCATCCATTAATATTTATTGGATAACTCTCTAAATGAACTGGATTAGTCTCTTGAGGACAAGAATTACCTCCATTATAAATTGGAACTATTTCACAATTTTGATCACAGAATTCATTATCCTGGATAGATATAATCGTTGATGGCGGATCACATTGTTCATTTCCCTCTCTAGTTCCATTACCACAGATAGGTTCAATAGGTGGTTCTTCACAAGCTACCTGACAATCCATTAAATCATATTGACCATTAGAATCTTCAAAACATTTCCAAGTATTTTTATCACAAGTATATTTTTTAGGTATTGCTAACCCAATGCATTCTAATCCTACATTATCCAAGAGAGTACCAAAACTATCATCTATGCCAGCATCTACAAATTTAATTTCAGCAAGATTAGTAGATGCAACAAAGTTATATATTTTTGATTCCCAAACAGTTTGATTAGTAGGATTCTCTTTTTGTATTGTATCTAAAAGATTGCTATCAGCCCAGATTTCTAATTTATTATTATCTAACTCAGTATTTGGTCGGGCAGAAAAATCAAAAGTTAATTTATATTCATAAGCAGATTCTGTATTTACTTCTTGAGAAATCATTGTTGGGTGATTAGAATCTAATTCCGCATGTTGATCACCTTCTGAAGATAACCAACCATTAACACCAGCCTGCAATTCTAATAAAGCAGGATCTGTTATTAGAGTATCTACCCAATTAACAAGCCATTCTAAACCAATTGCACTAGATGGGAATAATTGCCATTTTTTTGAATCAGTAACTTCAGGAAACTCAAAACTTCCATTTTTCAGAAGATTTAAGCCTGGTTCACAAACAGGTTCTGGTTCTTCCTCTTCAATTAGCGTATTAAAACCAACACAATAATAGGTCTCACCTAATACAGGACTGTCTATATATTCATAATTATCATAATTCAAAACATCATCAGAACAATAAAATTCAGCGCTGAAATCATCACCAGGATTTGGTGGTCCGGAAAATGGTATATAACCCTCTTTCAATACCTCCCTCATCCAAATTTTATTACTATCCTGTAAATCTGTAATCCCCACTGTACTATTAAAAGTAGTCCAACCATCGCCAGCTGTACCGATAAAATCTCCAGTTGTTGATAAAACATTTTCATATCCCCATTCAAATTCCCAACCTTGATCTAACCAACAATGACTCTCACTATCATCTACCCAATCTTGAGCAGTGGTTTCAGTAATTGGATTACCATCGCTTTTTACTGCACCCCAATTAGGAAGATATTGCTCTTCATCACAAATTACTTTTGAGGCAATAATTATTACCGGCGGATTTTCTATATTACCAAATTTAAGCCATCCAATTGGATCATCTTCTTCCTCAATATCAACCTCCCAGCAAATTGGACCTTCAATATGAGAATTAGAAGATTCATTCTCAACAGCAACAGCATTAATGTTAGGAATATCTTGACCATCTAAATCAACTGGATTTGTGCCTTCTTTCGGACCAGTTTGTTGCCATCCTTCTTTCATTTCTTCGCATAAATAATAAGTTCCATCTGACAAATTTTCAAATTTATACTGGCCAATCGGATCTTCTTGAGTAACTTGAGATCCTAAAAGATTCCAATTATTATCATATAAATTAACAGTCCAATTACTTAATCTTGGTTCAACCACTACATCATTATGAATGCCGTCTTTATTAGTATCCTTATATTTGCGTCCCTGTAGAATTCCGCTACCATTTAATTGTTCTATTTCACATGTTGAGGAACAACCATCGTCATCTGTTATATTACCGTCATCACATTGTTCACTAGGTTGATTGACTTGACCATCGCCACAAGTCGCAGGAATAACACAATTATTGTCCCAGATTGCTTGACCTTCAGGCCAATTTTTGCCGAGATATGTCCCTGCTTGAGTTAAAGGTCCACACTTTTTACCTTCCCCACTTCCTGTATAGCAAGTAGCATCTATGGCACAATAAAGCTCTGTATAAGTACTAGGATTAGGACACTCTGCACTATAGTCATACGGAGGAATAATATCTCCCCATGGATCTATAGGATAAACTCCACCATTATCACCATCATGTCCTTCTGCTATGGCGTTCTTTGCTACAAATATTTTATTATAAGGATTTACATCAGCATTAGTCGCATGACAAATACCTATTGTATCAACTCCAGCTTCGACTTTGATTGGCATCAACATCGCACTATTAGAAAGTGCAAAAGAAAGTGCTAAGAAAATCGCAAATGTTTTTGAAAAAAATTGTTTGTTCATATTTTTTTACTTAATTAATTTAATTTTTTAATATTATATTTAAAACGAAAGATTTATTAATTATTAAATCCTATCAACTTTTTCTTTTGTAATTGCCGGATATTATCTATAGCTTACAGCACCGGCGAAACACATTCTAATTTAACATTATCCAAGAAAGTACCTAAACTATCATCTATGCCAGCATCTACAAATTTGATTTCAGTAAGGTCAGTACTAGCAACAAAATTATATGTTTTTGATTCCCAAATAGTTTGATTAGTAGAATTCTCTTTTTGTATTGTATCTAAAAGATTTCCACCAACCAGAATCTCTAATTTATTATTATCTAACCCAGTCTTTGGTCGAGCAGAAAAATCAAAAGTTAGCTTATATCCATAGCCAGATTCTGTATTAACTTCTTGAGAAATCATGGTTGGATGATTAGAATCTAATTCTGTATATTGAGCACCATTAGATGGTAACCAACCATTAACCCCTGATTGAAACTCTATCTGAACAGGATCTGTTATTAGGTTATTAACCCATTCAACAAACCATTCTAAACCAATTTCACTAGATGGGAATAATTGCCATTGACCAGAATTAGTAACTATCGGAGCTTCAAAACTTCCATTCTTAAGAAGATTTAAACCTCCTTCGCATTTTGTTACACATGTACTTCCATCAAAACATTTGCCTGGGGGACAATTACAAACTTTGACTTCGTGGTTATCTAATGGACCACAACCACATCCTCCGGTTGCACAAGTACCCGGAAAATCTCCTGCACTCATACAACTTAGACTTGTTCCAACTGTTCCACCTGAATTCATACATGCTAATTCTTTTTCACTTTTAATTTCGCTGTTAACCACATCAAAAGTTTCTTGAGATTCATCAACAATAACTTGTTCTAAACCACTAACATTTTGCCATCCATCTTTGAGAATTTCCTCAAGAGAATAAGTTCCCAATGGAACATCATTAAAGGTTATGCAACCATTTTGATTCGTCTCCCCAGTATATCCTTTATAAATATCAACATTTATTTGCCCTGAATTATCACTATACGCATCATCTTTAATTGTAAAAGATAATGAACCACTATAATTAGGATATCCAAGAGCATAGGTATGAGCAGAGTTAAAATAAGAACCCCAATTAGTTGCCGCATTATTAACCATAATTCCCAACCATCCTTGATGAATACCTATAATATCATAAACATTAAACCAAGGGGTATAGGGACCACTGCATAAATAAGTAGCATCTCCTGGACAGTTTCTCTTAGTATAACCAGCATCAGAATACTGAGCTCCTGGAGTTCCAGGCCTATAAGTATATTGGCCATTAGCCATAACAATATAATCATCTAAAGGTAAAACATTAGAAGTAATAACTTCATTACTAGTTCCAGCAGTATTTCTTGGATGAACAATTAAATTCTGAACTAAATCTCCTTTAAGAAGAAGTTTCCAATTGCTTAAAGGATTTTCTTCATCATTTGTTTTACAAATAGTTACAGTCGCCATTGGTTCCTGGCAATCGGTTGAGCAAGTCTCTAAACTTGAATATTCACCTTGATTATCAGTTACACATGCCCAAGTACTTTCATTACAAGTATATCTTGTCATGCCACACCAAGCATCTGCTTCTTTTTTAGACAAACTACCACCATTATAAAGATAATCTCCATGGGCCAAGTGCGCGTCTTGAGCATTAACACTTACACTAATGACATTCCAAGGATTAGTAGCAGAACCAGTTCTATGACAAATTGATATTTTACTATTTGGTTTCTCTGTTTTAGCCTCAATATTATTTGGTGAAAATATTGAAAGACCTACAAATACTAAAGAAAGAACCAAGAAAAGTGAAAGTGTTTTAGAGAAAAATTGTTTGTTCATCTTTTTTTATTTTATTAATTTACTTTAATAAATGTTTTGGACACCTATAATATCACCTTGGGTCAAAGTATTTTTCTTTACTTCTCCTTTTGAACCATAACCATACATTGTATGATCGGTATATTCATCAGTATACATATCATCTAAGCCCATGGTATGACCGAGTTCATGGGTAAGAATATTTTGAGCATCATATACACCTTGATAAGCACAGTCCTCATTTTGAGACCAATACCAGGTAAATTTTTTATTCATTATTGTATCTACTTCGATTGCCACTTCGGTCGCGCGATTATACCAAATGTATGATACAGCCAAAGCGTTGCCAGGTGCTCGACCCCAAGCAATAATATTTTGATTGTCCAAAACTGCTCGATTAACTGTTGTATTAGAATCTTCAATAATTGTCACTTGATTATTAATAGCATCAGTCCATTGTTTATAAGCATTGTTGGCAATAACAGGCAAACTATTCGCACCAACAGTAGAAGGAACACTTGAAATGTTCAACTTATATGTCCAAGTACTAGGAAGCTCCCAACCAGCTGATGCAACCAATAAAGGTGAGTCATCATCTGGTAAATCACAAACTTCTTGTGGTGAAGGCGGTGTTGGTTTGCCAGGCTTATCAGGCTTTGCATGATATACAAACACTCGTAACTTTAATTCAGGGTGTCCCGGCACGTCATAAATACCGTCTTCTTCTGGAATATCGCTGTTTTTATCATTTTTGGCTAAAACCGAATTTAAAGAAAAACCGACAGCAATTACTAAAATAATTGTTAAAATTGTAAAAATTTTCTTAGTCATTTTTTATATTTATTAATTAATTTTGTTAATTATTTTAATTCCCAATTAAAAAATTGACGCAAGAACGCCAATTTTAAAAACCTCTTTTTTGGAACGAGGAAAAATCTTTTTTGAAATATTTAGATTCCACCGTTTTATATTCTTCATAAACCTTTTAAGAGCCCTGAAGAGAGCCCCACCATTGTAAGTACAATATCAAATTATTTTTTTCTTGTCAAATCCTGAATAATTAGATAATAATATTAAAAATATTTTATATTTATAAAAAAATAAAAGGGGGAGATTAATCTCCCCCTTTGTTGCAAAAAATTATTTGTTGCAAAAATTATTTTGAATTACCAGCTCTACTGGTTTATTCCATATAGCCCAAGTTCGGTCCTCACCAATTGGTTTAACAGTTGGCCAATAGAACCAGAATACTCCTCCCCACCAATCTTTATCTTTGAAAACATCAAGGAGAGCTTGAGTAGCTAAGGACTGTTCTTCTAAATCAATCTTACCACTTCCTCCTGAACGAGGTACTATAGGATCGCCATTCCAAGGTTCAATAGTGGTCCCATCAATGCTTCTATAACCCATCTCTGAAAAAATCATCTTTTTTTTATGTTTTTTAGCGATTTCTTCCAATTCTGCTACTATATTAAGTCCATGACGGCTATTTTGCCAGCTGCTTTTTATCTCTTCTAAAGAAAGATTATTTTCCCATGTTAGATCAAAATATGGAGCAATAGCAATATAATCAAGTTTTTCTAGCCAACCATAAGTTAATACTTTTTGGAATGTTTTTTCCTGCCACCAACAATTGAGTTTAGTAATTACCAAACCTTTGTATTGCTCCCTTAGTTTATCAATAATGTATCCCCATTTTTGATCTTCTGTCCATAAAGAATTAAACTCATTACCAATACAGAATAATTCTACATCATACGTCTGCGCCAAAATGGCATAGTGCATTAAGGCATCGTGATAAGAAGTAAACCATTGCTCAATGTCTTCAGGACAAAGATTGGCTACATAATCCCCTGTTTTAATGATGATATCAGGCAGCAATGATACTTTCTTTCCTGCTTGATGAATCATAGCAATCATGCTTTCTAGGATAATATCCTGTTTTTCATCGTAGACCACTCCATTTGAAGTTATGGAATCTTGGTTTAGGAAAAAACGTAATTGGACATAATTCATTCCCTGAAAATTAAGGAGATTTTCTAAAGCATCAAAAGCTTCTGAAGTAGCGTAAGGATAAGGATCAGGATAGAAATCTATTCCTCTAAAACTGATTTGTGTATTCTCTATCTCTTGTCTTTCATCTTCTATAAATTTCTCATTTATAATTTTATCATTATAAATATAGTTACTGCTTTTCCCGTTCTGAGATAGAAAGGAATTAAACGTTGCGCTAATTTCGGATAGAGATACTAATAAGAAGATTAGTATTACTATTGTTATCACAATTCTCCTATTAACTTTCACTTCTTTCACCTCCTGCCAAACTAATTTTAGAAGCAACTTTAGAACCACCAAAATGAGTCGTTTTTGTTTCCTGCCAGGATTTCACTCCCAAACTGTATAAACTTGCCCATAACCAGTGAAAACCAAATAACCAATAAATAGGCAAAAATGAAGCTCTTTTCCATCCGCGTTTCTTGATACTATTATAGGTAAGAAAAGCAAAGAAGATAAAAGTCCAACTTAACCAAATCCATCCCGTTACATTAAAAATAGAAATTTGGCCAGTTAGATAATAGAACCAGTATAGGAAATTTGATGCCCACCATGCAAAAACAGCTAAAGGAGTCAAGCGATAAATATAGTCCAACCAATTTCCAAACCTATCTAGATTATCCCAAGTAACCTTCAAATGACCTTTTATCCATCTAGACCTTTGTTTCATTATTCCACTCCAAGATGGCGGTTTCTCGTCATAAACAACAAGATTATCAGCAAAAACTATCTTTTTCTTTTTCAAAGTCAATCTAGTAAAAAGTTCAAAATCTTCCACCAAGGAATTTTGCCATCCATCCATCTCTCTTAATGTTTTTGTTCGGATAAAAATACCTGTTCCTGCTAAAAAACAAGGAAGACCTAGAACATCCCTACCACGCCAGGATATTGAAGAAAAAGTATCATACTCTACTTCCTGAAGAAAAGTCAACAAGGAAACATATTTGTTACTAGTAGAAAGTTCAGTCTGAATAGCGTCAACAGTTCCATCCCTGAAATATACCATTGCCCGATTAAAGAGTTCTTTATCTTTTATTCTGTTATCAGTATCAAACTGAGCAATAATTTCTCCTTTTACTTCTTCTAATCCTCTGTTAAGGGCTAATGCCTTTCCTGACTTACGAGTTTTAACATTCAATACTTTAATTCTTGAATCATCTACTGATTGCGCTCTTGATATTGTTGAATCAGTACAATTATGAGCTAATACGATAATCTCTAAGTTCTTATATTCTTGTGCTATTAAATCACCCAAAATACCTTCGATAACATCTTCTTCATTATGCGCAGGAATAAGAACTGATATTAGAACAGAATCATCTTCTTGCTCCAAATCTACCTTTTTTCTATAAAATATGCTAGCAAATCCCATAAAGATCCAGATAAACATACTCAAATACATCAAGACGATGCAAATAATTAAGAAAAAAGGAAATTGAATATCCAAAGAACAAAGTGAAAAACGGCTGCTAAAAATTACTGATTGCCCTGCTATTTGAAAAAGAGTAATTACAAGAATACAAATGACATACATCGCGAGCACAAAAGTAGAACCGGCATAGACAAAATCCTCAAAAGAAAAAATACCTAATTTTCTAAAGAATCTCACCTTTATTCACCTCCTTTATTATTTCTATCTTACCAAAGTAAACATTATCTACTAAAACATATCCTTTGCCTTTCAATTCTAATACTGGATCTCCTTTCCAAACATCAATGGGTGCTTGAACAATTAATCCTACATACTCCCAGCGTTCATTACTATTACCTTTAATCCAAGTGCCATAGCAAGCATAATGAGGATATTTCCTGTCTTCCTTACAAAAAAATTGTTGTGTAAGCCTAAATCCCCCTTCTTGAATACCATATTTCACCCAAAACGATAGATAATATAATCCTCCTGGTTGCACATTTGGTTTTAATGGTAAATCAGGAACAGCAATGGCGCCATGATCATCTTTCTGTTTTCCCTGAATCATAAATGATCCTAATCCTGTATAATTATCCCGGGAACATAAAAAAGATATTTCTCCCGAGAACACTTCTCCTCCCCAAGGATAAGGTCTAAAACCATTTATATCAGAAAACACATCAAATGAATCAGCAAGAAATTCAAAAGAATTATTCTGATAAATTACCTCGCTTGAATGATGCGATCCTAATAATATACGGCAATCATTCGATAATTGAACGCTGTCCAATAACACTGGATCATTGAATTTCAATTCCGAAGACCAACGATTGAAAACCGGAGTAAAACTCAGCACTAGAATAAACAAAACCAAAACTATCACTAACTTCCTTTTCATCTTTCTCCCTCCTTTATTTAAATTTATTTTTTACTAATCAAATCATTTAATAATCTATCTTTTATCTCCAATAACAAAGAATTTTCCCTGTTACGGCTATATATTTTAAATGTCAAAGTACAAAAAATACTCAATTAAGAGTGCCCTTATAATATCACGTTTTATTAATCAAGTCAATCAGAAATATGAAGAACAATTCTCCGCATTTTTTGTTATTATGTAAATATAAAAAAATGCTGCCGTTCTAAAGAGCAAGCTCCTCAAAACAACAGCATCATTAGTATAGCAAACAAAAATAATTTGTCAAGCCCAATTGTGGATAACTTTAAAAGGTCTGCCATACCAAATATGACAGACCTTTTAGAAAATTATATTTATTCTAGAACTTCTTCAGTGGTTGTTGTATCAGGAATTATAGCTTCTTCAGTGGTTGTTGTATCAGGAATTACAATTTCCTCAGTAGTAGTAGTTGTTATAGGAACCTCAGTTGGTTCTCCTGCGCTACGAATAATCATAATAATAACTACTACTAATACTGCAATTGCTATTATTAACCAAGTTTTATTCTTCATATTTTTAAAATTAATATGCCATTTTAAATTTTTTTATCGACCTTTTATTTAGAAACTTTTCTATCTAACTAAATTATAACAATCCTCAGTTATTAGTCAAGAACTTGAAATTACCAGTGCGCGTGCCTGGATTCGAACCAGAGACCTTACGAATGTGAATCGTACGCTCTAACCAACTGAGCTACACGCGCACTCTCATTTTATCTCTACTGTAGCGCCATCTTCTTCTAACTTTTTCTTGATTTCTTCTGCTTCGGATACAGAAATATTCTCTTTTAATGCTTTTGGAGCAGCATCTACTAAATCTTTTGCTTCTTTCAGTCCCAAGCCCATAATTTCCTTTATTTCCTTAATTATCTGCACCTTTGCCTGACCAGCGTCTTTAAGAATTACGGAAACTGTTTCTTTCTTTTCTCCAGCTCCCTCTTCCCCTTCACCAACACCAGCTGCGCCAGCTGAAGCTACAACTTGCGGGGTAGCAGAAACACCGAATTTATCTTCTAATGCCTTAACTAAATCTACTAATTCTATAACACTCAATTCCTCAACTTTCTTTATTATTTCCTGTAATTTTTCAGAAACTTTTTCTTCTTTCTTTTTCTCCTCTTTTTTTTCTTCTTTTCCCTTGTCCTCCATAGCTTTAGCGACGGAGGGCTCTTTTTTTTCTTCTTTTTTTTCTGCCATGATAATTTAAATTGTTAAATTGTTATATTGTTATATTGTTATATTGTTATTTATATTGTTTTATTGCTTTGTTGTTCTCACATTTTCCAACACCACAACTAATTTCTGAAGATTTCCATTTAAGGTATATAATAATCGTTGCATTGGAGAAGCGATTGAACCAACTAATCGACCTAAAAGTATATCTTTTGACGGTATCTTAGCAAACTTTATTACTTCTTCAGCATCTAAAAACGCTCCATCTGTTATTCCGCCTAAAATCTGTAATTTATCATTCTTCTTGGAAAAATTCCAAAGAGCTTTAGCCGTCTTAATCGGATCATCAAAAGCAAAATTAACCATAAAAGAACTTGCTTCACTATTGAAAATCTCATCTTTATATTCTTTCTGTGAAAAAACAATTTTGGCCAGGTTCTTTTTTACTACTTGCGCTTTAGAATTGCCTTTTTTCAATTCTTGGCGTAATTCATTCATTTCAGAAACTTTCAATCCTAAAAATTTGGCAAAATAAATCGCCTTGGCTTTTTTTATCTGTTCTGATAATTCTTTGATAATTTGTTCTTTTTTTTCTTTTGAAATCATAAGAAATAACTAAAAATCTGTGGTTTCCCACAGATAGAATATAAAAACATTAAGCTTATTCCTTACCAGGCCTTATGCTTAATCGCTGCCTGATGTCTTGGGAAACTTTACTTAAGTATATAGAATCTAAATTTCTTTGTCAAGTAAGGTCAAGTAAGGAGGGTGGGTAATGGCAGAATTTTTAATTTTATTATTGTTAAGCTGCATTATTTATATTTCTCCTTTCAGGGTTTTCAAATTTCTCAATAAATCTCTTTGCTTGCTCTGGCATGAAACTATTCAGGTAGAAATTTACAAATCTCATTTTCTTCAGAGTCACCTCCCCTTTCAGCATTGCCTTATCAAAAAGCTTTTTTAATTTGACAATAGATAGATCTTCACCTTTAGCTTTCAATTCTGCAACAGATAAGACGTACTTCATCTGTTGCTTATTTTTTTCTTTCAATATACCTTCTAACACATTCTTGCTTCTATCAATCTCTTGTCCATATGTAGCAGGGGAATTTCTTTTTGGTCCTAAAATTCCGTGCTTGATCCCCATTTCAAACACCTCCTTTTTAATTCCTGCCATTACCCTGATGGATAATTATAGAGTAAAACAAGATGAAGTCAATAGAGCCGGAGGCGAGATTCGAACTCGCGACTTGCTGTTTACGAAACAGCTACTCTACCACTGAGTTACCCCGGCTTTCTTTCTATAAATTACCAGAAATAACATAAATTGTAAACAAATTTTCTTTGTGCTAAAATTGATTGAATCATGAAAATTACAAAAACATATTTAGATTACGCTGCTACTACCCCCGTTGATCCTCGCGTATTAAAGGCGATGTTTCCTTATTTTACAGAAAAATTTGGAAATTCTGTTTCTTTGCATAGTTTTGGTGAAGAAGCAAAAAAAGCTCTTGAGAAAACCCGTTTGATAATCGCAAAAGCGCTTAATGCGAAAAATAAAGATGAAATAATTTTTACAAGCTCAGCAACAGAAAGTAATAATCTTGTCATCAAAGGAATAGCATTTGCCAACCAAAATAAAGGAAAGCATATTATTATTTCCTCTATTGAGCATGATTGTGTTTTAAATAGCGCTGAGTGGTTAAAAAAACAAGGGTTTAAGGTTACAAAAATAAAAGTAGATAAATACGGTTTAATAGACCCAAAAGATGTAGAAAAAGCAATAAGAAAAGATACAATATTAGTATCAATTATTCATGGGAGCAATGAGATAGGAACTATTGAACCAATTGAAAAAATAGGAAAAATCTGTGAAAAGAAAAAAGTATATTTTCACACTGACGCAGTCCAAAGTTTCGGAAAAATGCCTATTGATGTGCAAAAAATGAAAGTTGATTTATTAACCGCTTCTTCGCATAAAATCTACGGGCCAAAAGGCGCAGCCTTGTTATATGTTAGAAATGGAACAAAAATAGAACCATTAATTCATGGCGGAGGCCATGAATTTGGACTAAGAGCATCAACAGTTAATGTCCCGGCAATTGTAGGATTTGGAAAAGCAGTAGAAATCTGTGAAAAAGAGATGAAAAAAGAAATGAAAAGACAAGAAAAGTTAAGAAATAAATTAATTAATGGAGTTTTGAAAAAAATACCAAATTCTCACCTTAATGGCCCTTCGAAAAAACGATTGTCTAATAACGCCAATTTTTGGTTTTCTTATGTTGAGGGCGAATCTATTGTAATGGATTTAAACTCATACGGAATTGCCGCCTCTACTGGTTCTGCATGTTCATCTGAAAAATTAGAGCCAAGCCATGTTCTCTTAGCATGCGGATTACGGCCAGAACAAGCGCATGGTTCTTTAAGATTAACCATAGGAAGATGGACTAAAGAAAAAGATATTAATTATTTACTTAAAATACTTCCAAAAACTATAAAAAAATTAAGAAAAATATCCCCATATGTATAGTAAAAAAGTTCTACAATATTTTAAGCATCCACGTAATTTTGGACGAATAAAAAATCCTGACGGTATTGGTAAAGTCGGAAATATTATATGTGGAGATGTAATGTGGCTATATATAAAAGTTGATAAAAATAAAAAAGGAGAAGAAATAATTAAAGATATAAAATTTGAAACTTATGGATGTGTGGCAGCTTTGGCAAGCAGTAGTATGGCTACTGATTTAGTAAAAGGAAAAACGATAAAACAAGCCCTGAAAATAAATCAAAAGCAAATGATAGATTCTTTGGGCGGTTTACCTCCAGTAAAAATTCATTGTTCTATTTTGGCTATTGATGCTTTATTAGAAGCGATCTATGATTATTTTATTAAAAACAATGAGATTATTCCTAAAGAATTGGGAAAGCGTCACAAAAGGATAGAAAAGGAAAAAAAGATAATTGAAGAAAAATACAAAGACTGGACTGAAGTTGAAGAAAAAATTCATGGCTCTAAAGAATAAGCAGAATAAAAAAATTGTTGTTGGAATGTCTGGAGGAGTTGATTCTTCAGTATCTTTAATATTGCTGAAAAAACAAGGATGGAGTCCAATTGGCGTTTCTTTAAAACTGCCTATTTGGCAAAACCGAGCAAATCCTTTAAAAGAAAATGTCCATAGTTCTAAACAATCTTTAAAAATTGCCAAAAGCATTTGTAAAAGACTAAATATCCTCCATTATATTATAGATACCAGAAAAGATTTTCAAAAAGAAGTTGTTGATTATTTCCTTTCTGAATGGAAAAATCTGAGAACTCCAAACCCCTGCGTTATTTGCAATCCTAATTTTAAATTTAAACAATTATTGCAATGGGCAAAAAAACACAAGATTCAATATATTGCCACTGGCCACTATGCGCGGATTAGATTAAATAATAAAAGCAAAAAGTATGAGCTTCTAAAAGCCAAGGATAAAAATAAAGACCAATCATATGATTTATGTTTATTACCACAAAAATTTCTCTCTCACATCATCTTTCCTTTAGGCAATTACATAAAAAATGATATTTATAAAATCGCGCAAGAAGAAGGTTTTAAGTTATTAACTAAGAAAAAGGAAAGCCAGGATTTTTGTTTTATTGTCGGACAATCGCTTTTACTATTTCTTAAAGAAAAAATTGGCGAAAAACATGGACCTGTTTTGGATTTAAAAGGAAATACGCTTTCTAATCATCAAGGATTACATTTTTTTACTTTAGGGCAACGAAAAGGCATAAAATTATCTGGCGGTCCATATTTTGTAGCAGGCTGGGACAAGAAAAAAAACAGTCTTTTTATTACTAAAAATAAAAAAACTCTTTATAAAAAAGAGTTGTTTGTTTTTCCATATCATTTGATATCAGGAAAAAGAATAACAAAACCTATTCATGCGCAAGTCAAAACTCGCTATCAACAAAAACTATCGCAAGCTTGTTTAATTCCAGAGAAAAAGAAATTAAAAATTATTTTAAAAAAGAATATTTTCGCTCCTTGCCCTGGCCAATTTGCCGTATTTTATCAAAAAGATAAATGTTTAGGCGGAGGAAGAATAATTTGAGCGGACAATGGGAATCGAACCCACACTTTAACCTTGGGAAGGTCACGTACTACCACTATACGATGTCCGCAATGCCTTATTTTTTTAATTTTCTTATTAAATTATACCAAATTTGAGAGATTTTGGAAAAAAATGAATTAAAAGGTTTTTCAAGCAAAGGATTGGAGGAGCTGCTATTTTGATTTTCTAAAACATTAGAAGAATCCTTAGTTGGTAAAATCATCATCACCTCTTCCCCGCTTTTTTTAAGTCCCAACATTAAACGTGCTGTCTGCTCAAGCGTTTCTTCTTGCTTTTCCTTTTCCAAAAGTTGTTGAGTCTTTTCCTTTTCTTTTTGAATATTGCTTTTTGTTTGCTCTAAACTTTTCACTTCATCAGTTAATAATCGATATCTCTGTAAATCCTCCTTAATTCTTGATGAAAAGAAAAAAATAAGAGCTAAGCTAATGATAATAAAGAAAAATTTTTTCATATTTAATCGGATTTAGAAAAGATTTTAAGAAAAACCTCTGGGGGAACCTGAAGATTCGCTTGATCTAACAGCCTTTTTTTGCCTTTTTGTTGTTTTTTCCAAAGCTTCATCTTTCTTGTTCTATCGCCTCCATAAAGGCTTGCCGTTACATCTTTCTTCAATGCTGACAAAGTTTCTCTGGCAATAATTCTCCCGAATGCTCTTACTTGAATAGAAACTGGATAATTCTGGCGCGGTAGAATTTTTTTAAGTTTTAAAGTCAAGCTCCTGGCTTCCCTTTCCGCTTTTTTTTCAAAAATTATTCTAGATAAACTTTGAAATGTTTTCCCTGCTAAAATTACCTCCAATTTTTCTAACTGCGCCTTTTTATATCCAGATATTTCATAATTCAAAGAAGCATATCCTGAAGAAATAGATTTTAAATTATCATAAAAATCTTTAATAACTTCCTCTAAAGGAATCTGGCAAGTAATTATCAGCCTATCTGAAAGGCTAAGTGTATTTATATCCTGCCCACGAGAGCCATTAATGAGCTTCAAGATTGCTGATAAATATTGCGAAGGTGTAATAATTTCCATTTTTACCCAAGGCTCTTCACAATAAAGAATTTTATCTGAAGGCGGCCATTCACTTGGATTAGTAATGATCTTGGGCACCTTATTACCTTCCAACAAAACTTTATAGGGCACAGTAGGATAAGTAATAATTAAATCTAACCCATATTCATCTTTAAGCCGTTCTTGCGTAATCTTCAAGTGTAACATTCCCAAAAATCCCAAACGATAACCTCTTCCCAATACTTCTGAATTTTCAGGGGTAAAATAAAGAGCAGAATCATTTAATTTTAATTGGGATAAAGAGTAGCGGAAGTTTTCAAAGTCGGGACCACCTTTAGCCAAATAGAAACCGGCAAATACCATTGGCTTTGGTTTTTCATATCCCGGCAAAATCTCAATTGGCAATTTTTTAGTTATTGTATCACCTACACTTACTAATCCTGGATCTTTTAAACCAGTGGCTATCCATCCTATTTCTCCTGACTTCAAACTTTCTTTTGGTTTTAGCTCTGGAGCAAAATAACCTAAATCTATAATATCACTTTTGGCTTTGCTTGCGGCAAAAATAACTTTTTCCCCTTTTTTAATTTCGCCTTCTACAACGCGAATATAAGCTATTACTCCTTTATAATAATCATAATGAGAGTCAAAAATTAAAGCGCGAAATGGTAATTTTTTATTAATAACTGGTTCAGGAACTTCGGCAATGATTTTTTTCAATAGTAAGTCTGTATTTTTGCCTGTTTTAGCAGAAACAAGAACAATATCGTCACTTGTCGTATTTAATAAATCTGCCAATTCTTTCTTTTTGTTTGCTAAATCATGAATATCTAAATCTATTTTATTAATTGCACCAATAATTTTTAAGTTTTGTGCTTTGGCTAACTGAAGATTAGAAAGAGTCTGCGCCTGAATCCCCTGAGTGCCATCAACCAATAATATGGCCCCTTCTACGGCAGCTAAAGCGCGAGAAACTTCATAACTAAAATCTACATGGCCGGGAGTATCAATAAGATTTAAAACAAAACCATTATAATTCATCTGAACAGGATGCATTTTAATGGTAATCCCGTGTTCTTTTTCCAAAGCCATCCCATCCAGGTATTGCGGCGTTAGTTTATCTTGAGAAATAGTATTTGTTATTTCTAAAAACCTATCAGCCAAAGTGGACTTACCATGGTCTATGTGCGCAATTATAACAAAATTTCTAATGTTTTTACCTTCTTGTTCTTCCATATATTTTCTGAACAATAATACTTTTTAATTTATCAATCTCCTTTATCTTAAACCAATTGCAAAAAATTACAAACGCAGCAAAAGAAATTATAAAAGCGACGCAAGCGCACAATGCTAAATTAACCACCTTATCTATAGGAAAGATCCCTTTAAGCAAAGCAAAAGACAAATAAGCCATCATTCCGCTTAGCAGGGAAGCAATGGTTATTTTGCCTAAAGAATAATAAAATTTTCTCAATAAAGAGGATGGGAATTCTGGTTTTAATAAAAGAAAAAGGATAAGAAAATAAAAAAGATAAGTAATTGCCACCGCAATAGCTAAACCAACTACTCCAAAAGATATTCCTAATTTATAACACAAAAAGAAACCTGTTGAATAAGAAATTATACTGGCAATAAACGGCCTTAAAGCATCCCCTTTTGCAAAAAATACTCTTAAAAGAAAAATATTTACGCCTTGAAAAATCATTCCAAAAGAAAGAATAGAAAAAACCTGTATCGTATTTACTGTAGAAGCCCAATCAAATTTTCCATAACCATATAAAAACCGAATAATTGGTTCACGAAAAACGAAAAACCAAACAGCTATTGGGATGAGAAAAAAGAATATTTGTAAAAGAGTATTAATAGAAGTTTTAACAAAATCTTCATGTTTTTTCTCAGCATTTAACTTTGACAAACTAGGAAAAGCGGCAATAGCAAAAGACAAGGCAAAAACAGTTTGAGGAAAATTCTGAATTTCATTAGCAAGATTAAATACAGCAATACTTCCCTCTTTTAGCATACTAGCAATAGCAGTAATGCCCAAAAGAAAAACCTGATAAGCAATAATTCCCAAAGAACGAGGAATCATCATTAAAATTACCTTCTTTAGACCTTCTTTTAACTCCGTAAACATAGAGAGCTTAAAAGCAAATTTATAACTTGTTCCAATAAGAGCTGGAATTTGGACTAAAATATGAAGCACAGCTCCTAAAACCACTCCCCAAGCTAATCCTTTTAAACCCATTGATGGAACAAAAAAGACAATTCCTATTATTATTCCTAAATTATAAAATAAAGGCGCTAATGCACTAGCTAAAAATAATTTAAATATTTTTAAAATACTGGCGGCAACAGATGAAATACCCATTAAAATAGGTTGAATCATCATAATTCTTGTCAAAATAACAGCCATTTCTAATTGCTCAGGACTAAAACCTACTAAAAGACGAGATAAAAGAGGTTCTGTAAATATTGCCACTAATAAGGCTAATGATCCAACAAAAGAACCAATAATTAAAATAATGGCATTAGAAAATTGCCATGCTTCTTTTTTGTCTTTTGCCCAATATTGACTAAAAATAGGAATAAAGGCAGCTGAAATAGCTCCCATAATAAAAATATTATAAATCATATCAGGCAAACGAAAAGAAGCGTAATAAATATCTAAATTTGCATAAGCGCCAAAACGACTAGCTAAAAGTGCATTTCTTAAAAAACCTAAAAAACCACCGAGCAACATTATGCTACTTGTCAATATTGCGGCGCCAAAAATCGTTTCTGATTTATGATTTAATATTTTTTTAAAACTAACCATTGTAAATTTGATTAATATTCTCTTTCAAACTCAAGAACTGTATTATTCTCCAATGGAATTAATTTGCTAAAAGGAAAAAGCGTAGGAACAATTTTTACATCATCAGGCACAATAAGCTCATAAGAAAATTCCACATTCTGCCCGCTTTGTTTTTGAACTTTTAATTCCCATGATGAAAAATCAGTCCAATTAAAAGGTAATTTATAAACTAACTTAAAAGGTCTTGCTGACAATTTTGTCCAAGTGCCAACCACTGTTTTTCCTCCTTCTTCATAAATTTCAATTCCAAGATTATCATTTCTTATTTTTGTTTTTGCTATTAAAGACAAATCATCGTCTTCTTTATATCCTAATTCTTTATAATACGAGGAAATATCTTTATTATTTTTCAGATAACCGTTTTCTGCTTTTCTAATTATTATTCCTTTAGGAAGATAAATCTTTAAATAAGTTTCTTGAGTTCTATCAATAGGAGAAGAAACATCAATTATTAAAGTATTTATTATTTGCCCATTAGAAACAAACTCTGTTTTTAATTTTATTATCTTGTCTCTTATATCTTCAGAAAAATTCTGATTAAAAAGATTAAAAATAACTCCCAGATAATCATCTTTACTTTCTTCTATTTTCCCTGTCCAGTTTAAAGAATCAAAAAAATATTCTAATTTATCATCAATAACATAAAGTTGAATCTCTTTTTTTGCAAAACCATCTGTTAAAATATCTGGAATCTGCGAAAGAATTTGAGGAGATGCTTTTCTTAATTTTGTTTGTAAAGCTTGAAAAAATACTGAAAAAAACTCCGATTGTTCGCGCATAGGAGCAGGTTTAGCCATTTCTTGAATCTGACTTTTAAAAAAAGAATGGAAATTATTTTGGTCAATAATTGAATCGTAATTATCAACTGTTATTGGACCAATAATTTCCAAAAGATTGTTTAAAACGGAAGAATTGATAAGAATCACTCCGTCTAATAATGGCTTATTCCCTGTATTTGAATAAAAATTTAATATTTTTTGTCCGCTGGAAGGATAATCAAAAAACCAATTGCTGTCATGAAAAAACCATTTATCACTAATAGATTGTAAAGGATCAGGCGGAATAATCTTTTCTAAAAAAATTTCTTCCAAAGCAAAAATATTATCTCCTGAAAACTTTATCTTTCCTTCATTAAAAGATAAGATCGCATAAGCTCCTATGAAACCGCCTGTAGGTCTTGGTATCGCTGTTTCCTGAAATAAAACAAGATAATTCTTTGATTTATTATCTCCAAAAAACAAAAGCCAATTTTCTAAATAGCATTTTTGGTCTTTTATATAATCTATATTGTATCTACCCAAATAATCTAAATCCCTATTAATGTCTTTCAGATAAGATAATGGATTCTTGTCTTGCTGAAGCATTGAGGCAAGCAAAACCCCATTGTTTATTTCTTTTAAATTATTGTCAATTTTTTTTAAGCGTTGCCTCGATTCAATCCCTTGTCCGATTATTGGTAAAAAAGAAAAATCTTCATTAAAAACCGCGTTGTTGTCAATTAAATTAATAGCCCCCTCAAAATTATTTTCTCTTAAAAGATTGACAATTCTTTTGCTAATATTATTATATTCAATTATTTTTTGTCCAGCAAAAAAAATTAAACCTACAAGTGATAAGCTTAATATAAAAACAAACAGAACTTTTCTATTTTTTATCATTGTCTCTGTTTTTTCATCTTACTATAAATCCTTGAATTAATCAAAAAAGAGGAGTATAATAATCCTTGATTGAACTGGGTAGTCGCTCTGCTATTTGCTTGCAAAAAGCAGGGAGGAAAGTCCGAACACCACCGATTCTGTCTAAAAGACATCATCGGTAAAAGGTAATAGCTAACAGCTATCGTTCCAGTTTTTGCCCTTTAGTGGCAACGCTAAAAATGGGTCTACAACTGGAATAGAGGTGCGAACAGAGACGTCGAAACCCGAAAGGGTTGAGACGCCCTCAGAAGCTTTAGCGAAGGAGGGCGAGTCTTGAAAGCAATTTCAAGAATGAAACGGCTAAATCCTTACTGGGCGCAAGGCTCGTATTCTGACATTTGTCAGAAAGTGGCCGCTTGACCTTGGAAGTAATTTCAGGGCTAGATAAATGACTACCGTCCTGTTTAACAGGATACAGAATTCGGCTTATAAGTTCAATCGCCAATAGATAAAAATCGTCTCGCTAAACGGGACGATTTTTTTATAAAGAACTTTTTTACAAACTTAATGTATTTTGATTTCGCGTATTAATAGCCTGATTAACTAAATGATCAGCCTTTCTGTTCTCCTCTCTTGGTATATAATTAAATCTCAAATAAGGAAAATTAAATTTTAAATTCCATATTTCCATAAAAAGCGACTGAAGTTCTTTTTCTAAAATCTTATATTCTCCATTTAGTTGATTAACTACCAATTGGGAATCAATATTAACAATCACTTCAGTATTTTTAAGCTTTGATTTTCCTAATAAATGTTTGGCCTTTTTTAAAGCAAAAATAACAGCTTTATATTCGGCTACATTATTAGTCGCTTCGCCTATGTATTCAGCATATTCCCTGTCACCAATAACAACTCCAATACCTGCTGGTCCAGGATTATTTCTTGCCCCTCCGTCAGTATAAATCTCTAATTTGTTTATTTTTTTATTATCTATCTTTTTTTTCATAAAAATAAATTTCGGTTATTACCTTTCCCATGGGAAAGAATCTTCAGCTTTAATAGCAAAACCTGCAGCGCACTTATGCCCTCCACCTCCATATTTTTCCGCTATTTTTGAAACATCAACTTTCCCATTAGAACGCAAAGATGCCCATTTTCTGTCTCCTGTTTTAAACCATATTATTGCTATTGGAGGTAATTTTTTTATTAAAGCATCTCCTATTTCAGAAATCAAAATTGAAGAATTAACTAATAATGTTTTTATCTTGCCTATTTTAACTTCTTTGGCTGTTTGTACAATTTGCTCAATCATTTCATCTTCATGTTTAACAATTTCCTTTCCTGTCGATATATACTTTTTTCTTTTTTTATTATCCTCAATATCATAAGCTAATCTATTCCATTCTTTAGGATCAAATTCTGATAAGCTTATAGAAGCTACTATTTCACGGCTAAATCGCTTTTTAAAGTTCCATAAATCGATATCTTCTATGTAAAGCAATATTTTTGGAATTTTCTTTTCTGGAAAAAAATATTTCCAAGTTAAAACTGATGCTGAACACCTCATATTAAGCCTAATAATAAACGAACCAGGAGATGCTAAATCCAAATTCTTTTTAGCGCTTAAATGATGGTCTATAATAACGATTTCACAATTATCTTTTTTCAACTTTTCTAAAATCTTTCTATCAGGACATACATCTAAGAAATATATCTTTTTTCCTTTTGCGTCATAATCAAAAGGAGCCTGATAATTTAACGCTATATATTCCGCTTTATTTTTAAACTTTTTCCAAGCTGCCCAAGCACAGGCAAGCCCATCATGACAATTTTTATGATAAAAGATAATAATATCCATAATTTTAATTAACAATTAACAAATAGTAAATAACAATTAACAGAAAACAAATAACAAAGTATAAAAGTTAAAGGCGAGGAGATATTGTTGAAGAAACCATAGCGATTAGCGTGTTTATGAAACAATTTCTCCTCGCCTAAGAGCCAATAGTCCTGGTAAGGATTCGCCAGCAAGATATTTAAGCATCGCTCCGCCACCTGTTGACAAGAATATATTTTTATTATTTTTGATTTTTGCCTTTTGACTTTTGATTTTGAGCGAAGCGATTGTCTCCCCTCCGCCAATAACTGAAAAAGCTGATTTATTTTTAATAATTGCATTAATTATCTCATTAGTTCCGTCGCTAAATCTTTCATCTTCAAATTTTCCCATAGGACCATTAAAAAATACGGTTTTTGCTTTAAAAATAATTTTAGAAAAAGTATCGCAAGCTATTGGCCCTATATCAAGAATTTTATCATCTTCGTCTATTTTTCCCAATTCCCTAATTTTTTTCTGATTACTTTTATCCAAAACTATAAAATCTTCAGGCAGAAGTAATTTTGCTTTTCCAGTGTATAAATTTTTTGCTTGAGCAAGAGTTTCTTCGTCATAAAGCGACTTCCCAATAGAAAAATCATTCGCCTTTAAAAATGTATTAGCCATAACTCCGCCTAATAAGATGCAGTCAGCCTTATCTTTGAATTTCTCTATAACAGATATCTTGTCTTTTATCTTAACCCCGCCCAGGATTATAACCAAAGGATGTTGCGGTTTTTGAATAACCTTATTTAAATTAAATAGCTCTTCTTCAAGCAAAATTCCCGCGCAAAAAGGCAGAAACTCTGTTATTGCGCATAAAGAAGCTGTTTTACGATGACAAACTGAAAAAGCCTCATTAATAAAAACATCAGCCATTTTTGCCAATTCTTTAGCAAAATTTTTATCATTCTGATTCTCTTCTTTGTAAAAACGAATATTCTCCAAAAGAATTATGGAACCATCTGGCAAATTTTCAATTTCTTCTTTTAGGCCTTTTCCGATTAATGTTGCTGTAAAATATATTTTTTCTCCGGTCAATTTTTCTAAATGATTTGCAATTGGCGCTAAACTAAATTCTGGTTTATCTTTATCTTTCATATCTGGCTGGCCTAAATGAGAAATTAAGATAATCTTTTTTGCTTTCTTCTCTCTTAAAAATTGAATGGTCGGTAAAACGCGCTGAATACGAAAATCATCAAGAATATCCCTGCCATTAACAGGGATATTAAAATCAACTCTCATCAAAACACGCTGCCCAAAAATATTTGCGAACTTGAGAGATTTTACGAGCATAAAAATAAACTGACAAATAATACTCTTATCTTAACTTATAAGTAACAGTTAATGTTACGGTAATCTCCTGTGTTCCAGATTCAATTGGAGCTGTTGGAACTGGTATTTCTACAGATGAATCAGAGATTGCTGCCATTTCTGCTTTCATATAAACAGGATAAGTTCCTTGTCCTTCTGAAATATCAATGATTTTTCCCAATTTAATGGAACTTTTTTGAGCTAATAATTTTGCTCTTTTTTCTATTTTTTCTAATGCCTGAATACGAGCCTCGTTTTTGTAATTTTCTGTATCATCAATAGTAAAACTTACATTAGAAATCTGATTCACACCTTTTTCAGATAGCCCTCCTACAATTGTATTAATTTTATCAAAATCTCTGATTTTAACTTCTATACCCTGATTTAATTTATAACCAATAATTTTTGGAGAACAGGAAGAGTAAGATTCTACACCAGGTTTCTTGCACCAATTATAATCATATTCTGGGCTTAAATTATACTGAACCGTTCTAATATCATCTTCATCGACTCCTTGATCTTTAACAAAATTAACAGCTTCCTGCATTCTTTCATTATTTTCTTTCTGGACTGTTTCAGCTTTTTCCCCTTGATTGATTACATAAAAAGTAATTTTCGCAATATCAGGTTTAGCCAAAACTTTTCCTTCAGCAGTAAACGAAATTGTATGCTCCCCTTCATTGATAATACTTTGCGCCTGATGATAATTATAATAAGCCCAGCTCAAAACACCTAAACTTAATATCATCAAGAAAACTATTGAAGTATAAACTAATTGTTTTTGTTTTTTTTCGTTCATATTTTTAAATTTTAATTTTTAAACTATTAAGTAATAAGGCGAAGGTAAGTTGCTGAAAAAACTATAGCGATTAGCGTGTTTTTGAAACAATTTACCTGAGCCTTATGGTCAATTTTTTAAGAAGTTTTGTAAGATCTGCTTTATTTGTGCTTGTTCTACCAACTAAAACACCATTAATTTCTTTAGAAGATAAGAAGGAAGAAATATTTTGTGAATTTACTGAACCACCATAAAGAATATGTATATTTTTCGCTATTTCTTCTGAAAACCGTCTGGCAAGCCAAAAACGAATAAGACTAACTGTTTTTTCAGTTTCTTCTATGCTTTCTAATTTTTTTGGTTCATTAGCGCTAATGGCCCAAACTGGTTCATAAGCAACAATTAAATCTGATGATTTTCCAATAATAATACCCCTCAAAGCATAATTTAATTGTTCAAAAAGAATCTTTTTTATCCGAAAAGATGTAGAGCAATCCCCTTTTTTTCTGTTTTTTTCTCCAATACAAAGAATCGGAATCAAATCACTACTCAAACAGGCCTTTATCTTAGAGTTGATTATTTCGTTAGTTTCATCAAAATATTCCCGTCTTTCAGAATGCCCAACAATAACGTATTCAACACCAAATGATTTTAACATTTTAGGCGAAATCTCTCCAGTTGCAGAATTACGATTAAACCAAAATACATCCTGAGCTCCTAAAAAACATTCTTTTTTAAAAATATCTGATGCTTCTGCTAAATAAGTAAAAGGAGGTGCTATAATTATTTTATTTGATTTAATTTTTTCTGAAAACTTTTTAAAAATTTTAAAAATCTCTTTTGCTTCTGCAAGAGATGAAGGTGCCATTTTAAAATTAAAAACAATAAATTTATTCATAATTAAGAAAAGATATTTATGCCAAAAATAGTTAAAGTAGTTACTAAAATTCCTGCCAAAAGTGCTCCTAAACTGATAAGCCAAAAAGCATTTTTATACTTAACGCCAAACAAGAATGCGGCTATTGAACCAGTCCAAACGCCTGTAAAAGGCAAAGGAATGGCAACAAATGCAACTAATGCCCATTTGCCCCATTTATTAAAACTATTTTCTGTCTTTGTTCTAGTTCTTTCAAAAAGCCAATTAAAAAAACGATTAAAAAAATCAAATTGCTTGCTTAAATAACCAGATAATCTATCTAAAAACCAAATAATAGGAATTATTGGCAAAATATTTCCAATTAAGCTTAAAAGTAACGCTTTTTGCCAGGAAAAATAAAAAATTCCCATAGCTATAGGAATTGCTCCTCGCAATTCAACTATCGGAGAACCAGCAATAATAATAGTCCAAAGTTCATTCATCTTTTATGCATTATAGTATAACAACTTTTGAACAAATTAAAAACCCCCACACCTATTTATCCACAGATGTGAGGGCTTATCTTTTTATTTTTCTGCTTCTTTTTGCTTTTCTTCTATTTTTCCTTTACTTTTCTTCCTTCTGCCTTTCTTCTCTTTCCAAATCCATAAAATAATTATACAGGCCAGAAAGAAGATAAATACAAACCCTATAAATAATCCCAGGCCAATACATCTATATTCTCTGCACAAGTAAGTTGGTACATATTTATATATGTAATCTGGATACCCAAGTTTTTGAGCAATGATGCTCAACTCTTGGAATATTTTAAGAGAATATCTGTACCAAAAATAGACAACTACTAACGATGACAAAAATTTCCTTAGAAAATCTTTAAAAGTCACTTTCTTTCACCTCCTTAAATAAAAACTTTAATTTCAAAATCTTTTTATCCCCATCACATTCTACTGCATATCTCCTCTCTTTAAAAAATAATTGGGCTTTTCCAACGCTTATTCTCCAATAAGGAATTTCAACTTTAAAAATGAATGTCCTATCCATTTCTCTAATTCTCCTTTTGTATATTTTTTATTCTCTATATTTATATTCTTTTTTCAAAAAACAACGAAATGATTAAAAAATGTCTTTTTTAAGACATTTATATGCTACCACATTATAACCAAAAGGTCAACCCCCAGGATACAAAAATGTATAAAAGTTTAAAAGTGAGGAGATGTTGTTGAAAAAAAATAAAGCAAGTATTTACTCCTGAACGACATTAATGGAAGTAGAGGAACAAACAAACGAAACGAACGAAAAGGAAAGCCGGAACGAGCGAAGCTATGTTAGAAGTAAACTTCTAACGTAGCGAAGCGGATTCCGGAAGGCCTTCCAGAGTGAGTGAGTATTGTTTGTCTCTGCTGGAATGTAGGAGTGAAGGAGGAAATACTTGCTTTTACCTCGTAATCACTATCGGACCTTTTTTCGTAATAGCAACTGTATGCTCAAAATGACAAGATACCCTTCCATTGGCAGTAACAAAACTACCGTCTTCTTCTTCTCTTACAGTTCCATCATCAAAAGTTACCATTGGCTCTATTGCTATAACCATACCCTCTTCCAGTTTTAATCCTTGATGCGGCTTGCCATAATTAAAAACAACGGGATCTTCATGCGGATAATAACCAACGCCATGCCCCACTAAACCTTTTACAACAACAAATCCATCTTTTTCAACACATTTTTGAATAGCATAACCTACATCCCCTAAAGTATTATTTGCCTTTGAAGCTTTTATTGCTTGATTTAAAGCTTCTCTAGTTACTTTTATCAATTTCTCATATATTGGTTTTATCTTACCTACTCCAACTGTAATTGCCATATCAGTAAATAAACCCTTGTATTCCATTCCTAAATCCAATGAAATCACATCCCCTTGTTTTAAAATCTTTTTTTTTGAAGGAATTCCGTGAACTACTGTTTCATTTATTGAAGTGCATAAACTTGACGGAAATGGCTTATTAGCAAAACTTGGTTGATAATTTAAAAACGAGGGTTTGCCTCCATATTCACAAATAAGTTTAAAAGCTAATTTATCCAAATCAGCAGTAGATATACCTGGCTGAAGAATCTGCGCCACTTTTTTTAAAACTAATGCCAATTTTTTTCCGCCTTCACGTAAAATACTAATGTCTTGAGTAGTTTTAAAATAAGAACCTGTTCGCTTTGCTCCAGAACCTTGTTTCTCACTTTGTTCGAAATAAATCACAATAGTTTTTTAAGAATTCTCTTATGAATTTCTTCAACAGAACCTTCGCCATTAACCTCAATCACAATTTTTTTCTTTTGAAAATAAGAACCTGCTCGCTCTGCTCGCAGAACCTTGATTTCTCGCTTTGCTCGAAAATAATTAATCACAGGTAAAATCTTTTTTTGGAAAAATAACATTCTATTTTTGATAGCTTTTGGATAATCATCTTTCCGACGAATTAATTTCCCCCCACAATGAGAACATTTTTTTAGATTAGGAGTAAAATTCAAGGAAAACTCCCTGCCACATTTAGAACAAATCCGCCTCATTAATAATCTTTTTGTCACTTCTTTTTCTGATGTTTGTAAATAAACTACTTTAAAATTTTCACGGTCAAGCCAGGAAAAAACTTCTTTTAAAATCTTCGCCTCTTCCAACTGACGGGGGCTTCCTTCCATAATTATTCCTTTTTTAGAGGGAATTTTTAAAAGCTGGTCCAGCCAACAGTAAATTACTAGCCAAATTGGAACTAATTTTCCTTGAGAAATTGTTTGTAAAATTGTTTTTCCAAATCTATCTTTTCTCTTTGTTAATTTCCTCAAAATATCTCCAGTGTCTATATTCACCAAAGCAAATTTTTTTATTAATAATTCTGCCTGTGTGCCTTTTCCAGAACCAGAACGTCCTAAAAAAATGATGTTACGAGATTTCATATTCACGCATTATTAATTGAGCTTCTATTGCATCCATGGTTTCTATAGCTACACTTACCATAATTAAAATAGAAGTGCCGCCAACAGCAAAAGTAGTAACGCCAGTAGTGTGTTGCATAATTATTGGAAGAATAGCAATCATGCCCAAGAATATAGCTCCAAAAAAAGTAACCTTATGGCTGGTGTTAACAAGATATTGTGAGGTTATTTTGCCGGGCCGATAACCAGGAATAAAACCGCCCCTTTTTTGCAAATTTTCAGCAATACTTTCAGGATTAAAAGTAATAGTTGTATAAAAAAAGGTGAATAAAACAACCAAACCAAAATAGCAAGCAAGATAAATTAAGGATTGTTGATTAAATCCTTGCAAGAAGAGAGCCATTTTAAGCATAAACGGATTTTGTGAATTTGCTAAAAACTGGCTAATCATTTGAGGAAACATTAAAATAGAAAGGGCGAAAATAATAGGAATTACGCCAGCTTGATTGATTTTCAATGGTAAATACGTAGAAGCGCCTCCATAAATTTTTGTTCCACGCACTTGTTTAGCATAACTCACAGGGATCCTTCTTTCACCTCTTGAAATAAATACCACCCCCACAATCATCAAAAGCGCAATAGCAAAAAACGCTATCATATTAGGAAACCTTGTTGGATCTGTACTTATTATCGTTTGCATAATTTCACGTGGAAAATTTATAACAATACCTGTAAAAATTATTAGGGAAATTCCATTTCCCAATTTTTGTTCTGTTATCAATTCACCAATCCACATCAAAAATACTGAAGCCGTGGTAACTATAATAATATCTCTTATCAAATCAATAGGATTGGCAAAAACAATAACCCCCTGCCTGCTTAATAAACTTAAAAAACCAAATCCCTGCAAAGCTGCTAAAGGAATCGTCAATAAACGGGAATATTGCATAAATTTTGCCCTTTCTTTATCAGTTCCTTCGTTAAGCATCTCTTTTAAAGCGGGAAAAACCATCGTAAGAAGCTGCATTATAATAGAAGCTGTAATAAAAGGCCCAACACCAAGTAAAGCAATTGAAATATTTCTAAAAGCGCCTCCCGTAAAAACGTTAAAAAGCCCGAATATCTGATTAGAGCTGAGGAAAATCTGTAATTGTTCCCTATCAACATTTGGCAAAGGTACAGTCGCCATTATCCGAAAAATCACCAAGAGCAATAAAACTATAAATACCTTTTTTCTTAAATCAGGCGTTCGCAATAAACCTAAAAGATTTTTAAACATATAAAATTTATTTAATTTTAAAATCTATTTTTCCTCCAGTTTTTATAATTACCTCCTTCACTTTTTCAGAAACTAAACAATCTTTAATAATATATTTTTTGGATAAAGGTATTGCGCCTAAGATTTTAATTGGACGAATTTCACCTTTTATTCTTCTTATCAAACCTGCTTTCTTTAATTTATTAAGATTAATAACACCACCTCCAGGAAAAGCTTTTACTATATCATTTAGTTTTACAACTAAAGATTTCTTTTTAAAACTATGAAAAGATACCCCGCGTCTTTTAGGAAATTTTAATATCATTTCTCTTAATTGAGATTTTATTTTTCTTCCGGCTCGTGATTTCTGGCCTTTAATCCCCCTCCCAGAATAAGTTCCTCTTTTACCACCTCTACCAACTCTTCTTTTCTTTGATGATTTATTATTTGATCTTATCTGATGAATTTGCATAATTATTTGTTTGTTGTTTTTTTGTTCATCAATTTTTCTTCCTTAGACTTCTCTTTACTGATAAATCCCTTTAATTTAGAAAGAGCAAGAATAGTCACTCTAGCATTATTAATAGCATTACTACTGGAACTTAAAATTTTAGCATTAGCATTTGGGACATTAGCTAATTTTAATACAGTTCGCGCCGCTCCGCCAGCCCTTACCCCTCTTCCTTTTTTTGCTGGACTTATTATTACCCTTGCAGCTTTATACTTCGCTTTTACCTCATGTGGGATTGTTTCATTAATAATTGGAACGATAATAAGATTCTTTTTTGCTTTATTACTTGCTTTCTGAATTGCCTGAGCCACATCTTTTCCCTTACTAATCCCGACGCCAACTTGATGCTTGGATTTATTGCCAATTACCAATGTAGCTCGAAAACTTAAACGTTTGCCTCCTGCTACCACTCGAGTTACACGCGCAATATCTAAAAGAGTCTCTTCAAATTCACTTTTATTCCCTCTCGGTTTTCTATTAAAAGCCATAATAGTTTAAAAATTAAAACTGTAGTCCTTTTTTCCTAGCTTCATCAGCTAAAGTTTTTACACGACCATGATACTTAAATCCGCCTCTATCAAAAACAACTTTTGTTATTTTTTTATCTTTTGCTTTATTAGCTATCAATTCTCCAACTTTTTGTGCTAAATTAATTTTTTTAACTTTTTTTGAATCTTTAACTTCCAAATCTGAGGCAAAAACGAGCGTAAATCCCTTATCATCATTAATAATCTGAGTATAAATATGCTTATTGGATTTAAAAATACAAAGACGGGGTCTATTTTCCGTTCCATGAATCTTTGCCCTTACTTTTCTGTGCCTTTTTTCTCTTTTCTCTTTTTTGCTATTTTTGTTCATTTACATTTGTAATTAATTTAAGCAGTGCCTGCTACCCTTTTACCAGCTTTTCGTAAAACTTTTTCTCCAACATAACGAATACCTTTTCCTTTATAAGGTTCCACGGGTCTTTGAAACTTTATTAACGCGGCAAACTGTCCGACTTTTTCCTTTGCAATACCATTAATAGTGATTATATTTTTTTCCACTTTTACATCTATACCTTCGGGAATAGAAAGTATAATTGGATGGCTATATCCTAATTTGAGATTTAAATTAGTGCCTTCAATATCAGCTCTATATCCTACTCCTTGAATTTCCAGCTGTTTCTCAAACCCTTTATCAACTCCTGTTATAAGATTATTAATTAATGCCCTTAAAGTCCCCCATTGCGCAAAAGTATCTTTTTTTTGCTCTATTTGTTTTAAAGGAATAACTGATAAAACATTATCTTTTATATCAATTTTAAAACCATTTTTGATAATTAAAAAATTCTCGCCCTTGGAACCTTTGGCTTTTAATTTGTTCTCTTCCAATACCACTTCAACTGAATCTGGAATATTAATTTCTTTTTTACCTATACGAGACATAATATATAAATTACCATATTTCTAATAAAACCTCTCCGCCGACATTTAATTTTTTGGCTTCTTTATCAGAAAGAATTCCTTTTGGAGTTGATAGAACTTTTATGCCTAAACCTTTTTTAAAAAACCAAATGTCTTTTGCGTGAACATATACGCGTCTTGAAGACTTAGAAACTCTCTTCAATTCAGAAATCTTTGGGGTTTTTTCTTCATCATATTTTAGTATTATTTCAACAAACTTTTTATTTTTTTTGTTTGTTTTATCTAACCCCTTGATATAACCGTTTTTTGATAAAACATTTAAAATCTCCCATTTTATTTTTGAATAAGGAAAAACGACAGTTTCTTTTTTAATTGCCTGCGCATTACGTATTCTTGTTAACATATCTGCTATAGGATCGGTCATAAAATATAAATTGCTAAATTGTTCTATTGTTAAATTGTTAATTGTTAATTGTTAGTTGTTAGTTACCTTTTACCAGCTTGCCTTTTTTACTCCAGGTATTTTTCCTTCTGAAGCCAACTCCCTAAAACATATGCGGCAAAGACCAAAGTCTCTGATGTAGCCTTTTTTCCTTCCACAACGCCAACAACGCCGCACTATTCGTGAGGAGTATTTGGGTTTCTTTTTAGATCTCGCTATTACTGATTTTTTTGCCATAAAGGAAAATTTAATAACCGATATAATTTTATTGACTGCTCTCTATTTTTTGTATTTGTAACAAAAGTAACCTCCAAACCAAATGAGGGAATATTTTGTATGCTTGCTGTCTCTGGAAAAACATTACATTCTTTAATACCATAATTTAAATTTCCAGTTTCGTCAATATTTTTTAAGGGAATTCCCCAGAAATCTCTAATCCTTGGGATAGTTAAATTGACAAATTTATAAATAAAATCCTCCATCCTTTTGCCTCTTAAAGTAACTTTCAAACCAATCGGCATTCCTTCTCTTGTTTTGAAACTTGCAATAGATTTTTTTGCTAACCTCGTAGATGGTTTTTGACCAGTAATCGTTGCCAAAGCATCTGAAACTCTCTTAATCAATTCTGTGTTATTTTTAGAACTAGCAGCTAATCGGCCTATACCTATGTTAACCACTACCTTTGTAATACTTGGTACTCTAAAATCATTATCAATATGATATTCTTTTTTCATTTCTGGAATTACTATTTTTTTAAATTGTTCTTCGTAATGAAATTTCATAAATTTAAGAAATTCTGGAACCGCATTTTTTACAGATTCTGTATTTAGCGTCATTATCTTTAGCATAACTAATTCTCGTTGGTCGCTTACAATTGGGACAAATTAGCATAACATTAGCTCTAAAAACAGGTCTGGGAACTGAAATCATTTGTCCTTTCTCACCCGCTTTTTTGGCTTTTTGAATTTTCTTTATTAAATTTAAGGCCTCGATAACTACCTTGTCATCTTTTGGCAAAACCTTTATCACTTTTCCAGATTTCCCTTTATCTTTGCCTTTTTTTATTAAAACTGTATCACCTTTTTTAATATTCATATTAATTAACTTAAAACTAATAACTAATAACAAATTTCAATGAATTTCGCGAAGCTAATTTCTATGAATTTCCTGAAATACATTGAGATAAATAGAAATACGTTGAAATTAGTTGCGACATTTGAATTGTATTTTGACTGAATGAAGTGAAGCAATTTATACTAATTCAGGAGCCAAGCCCGATATTTTACTATATCCCCTTTCTTTTATTTCGCGCGGCACAGGACCAAAAATACGATTGCCCAAAGGTTCTTTTTTTTCATTAATAAGAACAGCGGCGTTTTCATTAAAACGAATATAGCTTCCGTCTTTTCTCCTAAAAGCTTTCTTCTGGCGTACAACCATAGCTTTCACTACTGCTTTTTTCTTCACTTCCCTTCGAGGCTCAGCTATTTGAACAGAAGCAACAATAATATCGCCAATCTCAGCATATCTTCTTCTGGTTCCACCTAATACTCGAAAACAACGAATTACTTTCGCGCCGCTATTATCAATTACTTTTAATATTGTTTGCGGTTGAATCATCTTCTTTCTTGTTATTTGTTATTTGTTCTTTATGTTTTACTTTCCATCTTTTTTCTTTAGATAGAGGCCTTATCTCTTCAATTATCACCTTATCACCTATATGATATTCGTTTTTCTCATCGTGAGCTTTAAAACGCTTGGTAATTTTATAGCGCTTCTTATATTTTGGATGCACTTTCAATCTGGAAACCATAACTACAACAGTTTTATTCATTTTATCTGACATAACTTCTCCTTTTAATGTTCTTTTTTGTTTTTTAATTTGTTTTTTCATATTAATTAAGAAACATTTTGGGATCTTTCACTCAAAATAGTCAAAATCCGAGCCATGTCTTTTTTTAAAATACGAATGGTGCGTACGTTTTTAACTTTTCCGCTGGCTAAATTAAATCTCAACTCCCTTAATTTCTTTTGGGATTCAGATAACAACTGATTTAATTCCTCTTCTGGTTTTAATCGTAATTCTTTTGCTTTTATCATAGTGTTTCTTTTCGAACTATTGAAGTTTTAATCGGCAATTTTGAGTTAGCTAAACGAAAAGCTTCTTTCACTCTTTCATAAGAAATTCCATCTAATTCAAAAAGAATTCTTCCGGGCCTTACTGGGAAAACGTAATGGTCTACAGAACCCTTTCCTTTACCCATTTTAGTTTCTGCCGCTTTTTTAGTAATCGGTTTATCAGGAAATACTCTCATCCAGATTTTTCCTTCTTTTCGCAAAGAACGGGCTATTGCCCGATAAGCCGATTCAATCTGTTGGGATGTTAACCAAGATTCCTCCATGGCTTTTAATCCAAAACTGCCAAAAGAAAGTTTTACTCCCCTAGTTTCTACTTGACGAAATCTCTTTCGACCTTTATGCATTTTTCTATGTTTTACTTTCTTTGGCAATAACATAGCTGTGAATAATTTTTAATTTTTAATTTTTAATTTTTCGGTATTCAATTGTTTATCAGCGTTTAAAAACTTTTCTCCTTTATAAATCCATACTTTTATTCCTATTGTCCCATAAGTACAACGCGCTTCAGTAAAACCATAATCAATGTCTGCTCTAATAGTTGATAAAGGTAATTTTCCTTCTTTTAGCCATTCATTACGGGCAATCTCTGTTCCGTCTAATCTGCCTGAAAGCATAATTTTCACACCCAAAACCTCTTTGCGCTGTATTACTTTGGTTATATATTGCTTCAGGATTCTTCTATACGGCATTCTTTTTTCTATATCTTCAGCAATACTTTGGGCCACAATCTCTCCAGATATTTCTGGATGCTTAACTTCTTCAATTGAAATATTAATAGGCAATTTAGTCTTTAATAACTTTGCTAGTCCTTTTTGAAGATCTTCTATTCCTTTACCCTGGCGACCAATTAATAGTCCGGGGCGAGCGGTTTTAATAATAACCTTAACATCATCTGCTTTTCTCTCAATATCCACGCTTTCTATTCTGCATGTTTTAGCTTTTTTATAAATAAATTCACGAATTTTATAATCCTCTTCCAATAATTTTGGAGATTTTTTTAAATTAAACCAACGGGAATGCCATTCCTTATTAATGCCTATTCTAAAAGATTTTGGATTAATTTTTTGACCCATAAATATTTACATTGCTTTACGACGAAATATTTTTTGTTTTTGAGCAGATCTCTTTATTATTTTTCCCTCTTTTTCAAACTTTGGTTTTTTAACTAAAGTGGGACTCTTTACTCGAACTTTTTGCTTTTCCTTCCCCTCTTCATGCTTAACTTCTTTAGCGCCTTTTTTTATTTTGGTTTTCTCTTCTTTTATTTCCTTTAATGTAAGAAAAATATGCGAGGTCCTTTTTCTTATTGGATAAGCCGTTCCACGCGCTCTAGGACGCCACTTCTTTAAAGCCGGCCCTTCATCTACTCTAATAGCCCTAACAAAAAGATTGTTTTTATCTAAATTAAAATTATGTTCAGCATTAGCTATAGCAGATTTTAATAATTTTAACAAAGGCTTGCTGCTTTTCTTAGAAATATGAAGCAGATTAGCTTCTGCGCTTTTAACAGATAGTCCTTTTATTAAATTTGTAAGTAATCGAACTTTCCGAGGGCTAATTCTTAAATATTTTAAAGAGGCTTTAACTTCCATAATTTATTCTACTAAATATTTATTTTTTTTCACTTTGTGCGGGTGCCGATGTTTTTTCTGAAGTCCTTGCTTTTGCTTCCAGCTCTTTTTGCATTCTTCCACCATGTTTAAAAAACTTTCTTGTTATAGAAAATTCCCCCAAATGATGCCCAACCATTTCTTCCCTTGTTTCCACCTCAATAAAATCCTTGCCATTATGCACGGCAAAAACAAAACCAACCATTTCTGGTGTAATTATTGAATCTCTAGACCAAGTTTTAATAGGAGTTTTATCTCCAATTTTTATTTTGGAAAGTTTCTTCAATAATTTTGGATGGACATATGGGCCTTTTTTTAGTGAACGAGACATAATATTATTTTTTACGTTTTTTCTTTCTCTTTTTAATAATAAACTTATTGGAATATTTTTTCTTCTTTCTTGTTTTTACGCCACCAGTAACTTTACCATAAATGCTTTTTGGCCTTTTTGTTCCTCTTTGTGTTCTTCCTTCTCCACCACCATATGGATGGTCCACAGGATTCATTGCCGTTCCTCTTACTTTTGGTCTTCTTCCCATATGACGCGCTCTGCCTGCTTTTCCAATACTTACCATTCCATGTTCAATATTCGAAAGTTGCCCAATTGACGCATAGCAAACATCTAATATTTTTCTTGCTTCTGATGAAGGCATTTTAAGATGGGTATATTTTCCATCTTGGGTTATCACTTGAGCAGAAGACCCTGCTGACTTAGCCAGTCTTCCTCCCGCGCCCACTTTTATCTCTATATTATGTACTAAGCTTCCAACTGGAATATTTTTTAATTGCAATCTATTTCCTTTTTTAAAAGGTGTTTTTTCGTCACAGATAATTTTATCCCCAACTTTTAAATTATTTGGAGCTAAAATATAACGCCAATCACCATCTTTGTAAGATATCAAAGAAATAAATGTAGAGCGGTAAGGATCGTATTCTATAGTTTTTATTATTCCTGGGATACCTTTTTTTTGCTCACCAAAAATAATATCTCTATATAATTTCTTATTTCCACCACCTTTATGCCGAACTGTTATTCTTCCTTTTGATCTTCCAACATTCCTTTTAATAGAAGAAGTCAATTTCTTAAAAGGTTTTTCTCCAGTTAACACTGAATAATCAGAAACGGTATAATGACGACGAGCTGGTGTTGTCGGTCTATATTTTTTTATCATATTCCTAATTCTATTTTTTGGCCTTCCTTTATAGTAACCATCATTTTTTTAGTTCTTCTGAAATGACTTTTTTTCTGCCTCCATCTTTTTATCTTACTAGGAGTATTTATCACGTTTATCTTCATTACTTCCACATTATAGATATTTTCTAAGAGTTTTTTTATCTCATTCTTTGTCGCCGTAGGATTCACTTTAAAAATATATTTATTTTCTTTATCCCTTAAAATAGTAGATTTCTCACTCAAATAAGGGTTGATTAACAATACCGAAGAGGCCCCTTCTAAAATAACCTTCCCTTTTGTTTGGACTTTCTTTTCTTCTTCTACTGGTATTACTGGATTTTTGTCTTCCTTCTTCTCAACTTTCTTCTTCTCAACTTCTTTCTTCTCAACTTCCTTCTTCTCAACTTTCTTTTTTTTAAAAATATCTAAAACACCCATAAATTTGTCTATTTTATCTACTTATTCTCTAATGTTGGTAAAGTATTTTCTGATATCACCAGATATTTATTACTTAATATTTCTATCAAATCAATATTTTCAGCATTCATAATTTTAACATAAGATAAATTTTTTGTGCTTTTCTTTAATACATCGTTTTTTGAATCAATCAAAAACAAAACTTTTGGAAATTTCTTTTCTATCTTTAAAAGACTTTTAAAAAATTTATCCATTTGGCTCGTCTTATGCTCTTTTAAATTAATATCCTCTACTATCTTAATCTCTCCATCTCTAAACTTTTGAGAAAGAACCATTTTAATAGCATTCCTCTTTATCTTTTTATTTATTTTCTTTTTTAAATCTCTTTCTTTTGTTCTCGGGCCAAATGTTACACCTCCTCCTTTCCATAAAGGAGAACGAATAGAGCCATGCCTGGCTCTTCCTGTCCCTTTTTGCCTCCATGGTTTTTTTCCTCCACCCCTAACTTCTGATCTGTCTTTAGTAAAAGCTAATGGTTTTCTTCTATTGCTTAAAAGACTTGTATAAACCTGATGAATAAGATTATTATTAATCTTCTTACCAAAAACATCCTCAGATATCTCAATTTCTTTTAAAACCTCCCCTTTAAAATTGTGAATTTGCGCTTTCATATCTTTTATCCTATAACCTTTATTAATGAGCCTCTTCTGCCGGGAATAGCTCCTTTTAAATAAAGAAGGTTCTTCTCTAAATCTATTTTTATAACTTCAATTTTTTTTAATGTCAACTGATCCTGACCCATTCTACCTGCCATTTTCTTGCCCTTTTCTACACGATGAAGCCCAGTAGAACCAATTGATCCAGGAGCTCTCAATCTATCTTTTGTTCCATGACTCGCAGGAGAGCCTCTAAATCCATGCCTTTTAACAACGCCCTGAAATCCTTTTCCTTTACTTTTCCCTACGATCATCACTTTATCTCCCTCTTTAAAAATATCTACCTTGATTTCATCACCAATTTTGTAATCAGAAATCTTTCCCTTAATTTCTCTTAACCAACAAAACTTTCCTAAATCCTTTAAGTGCCCAACTAAAGATTTCGTCTGCTTCCTTTTGTACCCATATCCTATTTGAATAGCCTGATAGCCGTCTTTATCTTCAGTTTTTATCTGCGTAATTTTAACAGGTCCAGCTTCTAAAATAGTTACTGGAATAACTTTTTCTTCGGAGTTAAAAACCTGAGTCATTTTCAATTTTTTGGCTAATATAAACTTCATAATTTAACATTGAAAAACTGGGCGCTAGCCCAGTTTTCCTCAAGGTTACCAAGGTTACTGCTCTAGACTAGTCATACTGGTTTTACATTTTTATTTCTATATCTACTCCTGCCGGTAAATCTAAACTTGTAAGAGCTTCGATAATTTTCTGATTAGGATTAGGGATTTCTATCAATCTTTTATGAATTCTGATTTCAAACTGCTCCCGAGCGTCTTTTTTAACAAAAGTAGCCCTATTCACTGTATAGCGATGAATTTCGGTTGGTAAAGGGATTGGACCAATGGCTTCACTACCATATCTCATTACAGTCTCAATAATTTGCTGACAAGAGTTGTCAAGGATCCGATGATCATAGCCCTTTATTTTAATTCTAATCTTTTGTTGAATCTCGGTCTTAGAGGTTGGCACAATAAATTCTTTATTTTACAATTTTTGTAACAACTCCAGCGCCTACAGTTCGTCCACCTTCTCTAATGGCAAAACGAGAGGTATCATCTAACGCAACCGGAGCAATTAATTTAACTTTAAACTTTACATTGTCGCCAGGCATAACCATTTCTACTCCCTCAGGAAGACTAACTTCTCCTGTCACATCGGCAGTGCGAATAAAAAATTGAGGCTTATAGCCAGTAAAGAATGGCGTATGCCTTCCACCTTCTTCTTTGGCTAAAATATAAACCTCTGCTTCAAATTCTGTATGAGGAGTAATAGAACCTGGTTTAGCTAATACTTGACCTCTCCTTATCTCTTCTTTTTTAATTCCTCTTAATAGAACACCTACGTTATCTCCAGCCTGACTTTCATCAAGAGACTTATTAAACATTTCAAGACCGGTCACAACAGTTTTTACTGTTGGATGATAACCTATAATTTCTACTTCATCATTAATATTAATTCTTCCTCTTTCAACCCTTCCGGTAGCTACAGTACCACGTCCTTCTATAGAAAATATATCTTCTATAGGCATCAAAAATGGCTTATCAGTATCTCTTACTGGATCAGGAAAATAAGAATCAAGCGCGTCTAATAAATCAAATATTGGTTTAATTTCAGGATCATCAACAGACTTAGCATCTAATGCTTTTAAAGCTGAGCCCTTTATTATTGGAACATCATTTCCAGGGTAACCATTCTTAGTTAAAAGTTCCCTTATTTCTGTTTCCACTAACTCCAACAATTCTTTATCCTGAACCATGTCTGTTTTATTCAAAAAGACTACCATTGCAGGAACTCCAACTTGACGAGCTAAAAGAATGTGCTCAAATGTTTGCGGCATAGGACCATCAGGAGCAGAAACTACCAGGATAGCGCCATCCATTTGAGCTGACCCAGTAATCATATTTTTTATATAATCAATATGTCCTGGGCAATCGATATGAGCATAATGCCTTTTTTCAGTTTCATACTCAGAATGATGAACATTAATGGTAATGCCACGGGCTTTTTCTTCAGGTGCCTTATCAATTTCATCAACTTTAAGAGTCTTTTTCGCCAAGCCTTTCAGATTAAGCGCATGTGAAATAGCGGCTGTTAAAGTAGTCTTGCCATGGTCAATATGACCAATGGTTCCTACATTCATATGTATTTTCCCGCGAACAAATTTTTCTTTTTCTGCCATATTTTTTAATTTTAATTATTTTAATTTTAATTTTCTTATGTATCTACAATATTAAAGCATAACTAATTCATTGTCAACCCCGTTAGAGATTTAAGTTAGTTTACCTATTATCTCCTCGGTTATATTGGAAGGAACTTCTTTATAGCAGAAGAACTCCATAGTAAATATACCTCTGCCTTCAGTCATAGAACGTAATTTTGTGGCAAAACTAAACATTTCCGCTAAAGGAACTTTGGCATCAATTACCTTCATAACTCCTCTGTCATGCATACTTTCTACAAGCCCTCTTTTAGAGCTCAAATCACCAACAACGTCACCTAAGAATTTTTCAGGCACAACAACTTCTAATTTCATTATTGGCTCTAAAAGAACTGGATTAGCTCTTTTTGCTCCATCTTGAAAAGCCATAGAACCAGCAATCTTGAAAGCAAAATCTGAAGAATCCACATCATGGTAAGATCCATCATAAAGCGTAGCTCTTATATCAGACATTGGATAACCCGCTAAAACACCTTTGTCCAAAGCTTCTTTAATTCCTTTTCGTACTGCGGGAATAAACTCTTTAGGAATATCTCCGCCTTTAATCATATCAACAAATTCAAATCCTTTTCCTCTTTCCAATGGCTCTAATCTCAATAAAACATGCCCATATTGGCCATGTCCTCCTGATTGCCGAATATATTTACCTTCACTTTCAACACTTTTTTTAATTGTTTCTCTATAAGCTACTTGAGGTTTTCCAGTCTCCACTTTAAGATTAAACTCTCTTTTCATCCTATCTACCAAGATTTCCAAATGAAGCTCACCCATTCCTGATATTATTGTTTCTGAAGTTTCTTCATCAGTTTTTACTTTAAAAGTCGGATCTTCTTCAGTTAATTTTTTTAATACCAAAGACATTTTTTCCTGGTCAGATTTTGTCTGTGGTTCTACTTTTATTGAAATAACAGGTTCTGGGAAAAAAATCTTTTCTAAAATGACAGGCGAATTAATATCGCACAAAGTGTCACCTGTTCCTGTATTTTTTAATCCAACTGTAGCCGCTATGTCACCTGCCCGTATTTCATCTAATTCTTCACGGTGGTTAGAATGCATTTGTAATAATCTTCCAATTCTTTCTTGGCTTGATTTAGTGGCATTAAGAATATAATTGCCTTTTTTAAACGATCCGGAATAAACCCGGAAAAAACTTAATGTACCGACATAAGGATCATTTGCTACCTTAAACACCAAAGCGGCAAAAGGTTTTTTATCATCAGGAGGACAGATAATTTTTTCTCCTGTTTTAGGATGGATTCCTTCGAGAGCTGGAACGTCTTTAGGAGATGGCAAATATTCTATAATCGCATCAATAAGAGGCTGTACTCCTTTATTTTTAAAAGACGCCCCGCAAAGAACAGGAACAATATCTCCTTTAATAGTAGCCTTTCTCAATATCTCTCTTATTTTTTCTTCAGTTGGCTCTTTTCCCTCCAAATATTCATCTAATAATTTTTCGTCCTGCTCCACTACTTTTTCTATTAATAATTTCCTGTATTCTTTGGCTTTATCCAGTAAATCTGAAGGAATTTCTTTTGTAACAATTTCCTCGCCTCTTTCACCTTCAAAATACACAGCTTTCATTGTAATTAAATCAATTATCCCCTCAAATTTATCCTCAGCTCCAATGGGTATATTAATCGGTTGGGCACTTGGAGTTAACCTTTCATAAATAGATTCTAATCCTTTATAAAAATCAGCGCCTATTCTATCCATTTTATTAATAAAACACATCCTCGGAATATTATATTTATCAGCTTGATGCCAAACTGTCTCAGACTGAGATTCTACACCAGCTACTCCATCAAAAATGACTACTGCACCATCAAGCACCCTTAATGATCGCTGCACTTCAGCAGTAAAATCAATATGTCCCGGAGTATCAATAATATTTATGCGATGTTCATAATTAGAATTTTTATTTCTATATGAAGGAATCCAAAAACAGGTAGTCGCGGCAGAAGTAATGGTAATGCCTCTTTCTCTCTCCTGATCCATCCAATCCATTACAGTATCTCCGTCATCTATATTTCCTATTTTATGGGATATTCCAGTATAAAATAAAACACGCTCAGTAGTGGTAGTCTTACCAGCGTCAATGTGAGCTATAAAACCGATGTCCCTTATTTTATCTATAGGATATATTTTAGCCATAATATTCAATTTAGAAACGAAAACGAGCAAAAGCGCGATTTGCCTCAGCCATGCGATGAGTATCTAATTTTTTCTTCATAGCTGCTCCCTCGTTTTTTGAAGCCAAAATTAATTCTTCTGCCAATCTTTCTGCCATTGCTTTTCCTTTTTTAGCCCTGGCAATATTAATAATCCAACGACAAGCTAATGTGGTTTTTCTATATTCAGGAACCGCTTGAGGAACTTGATAATTAGCGCCTCCAATTCTTCTACTTTTAATTTCTAACTCTGGTGAAACATTTTTAATAGCTAAATCGAAAATACCCAATGAATCTTGTTTGGTTTGTTTTTTAATACTCTCCATTGTTTTATAAAAAACTCTCTGAGCTACCGACTTTTTACCATCTTTCATTAAATAATTGATAAAGCGCGTCGCCAAAGGGCTTTTATAAATTAAATCTGGTTCGTATTTTTTTTCTTGTCTATGCTTTCTTCTCATACTATTTTAATAATTTTGTAATTTTAATTTTATTTGTATATTCGTATCAGATTCGTTGTTCGTTGATTTATTTTGCTTTTTTTGTTCCATATTTACTTCTTTGCTGCTTTCTGCCATCTACTCCAGCAATATCGTGCTTACCACGAACTACATGATAACGCACTCCCGGCAAATCTTTAACTCTTCCACCTCTTACCAAAATTATTGAGTGCTCCTGTAAATTATGCCCCTCTCCTGGAATATATGCCGTAACCTCCATGCCATTGCTTAATTTAACCCTGGCTACTTTTCGTAAAGCAGAATTTGGTTTTTTAGGAGTAGCCGTAAAAACTTTTAAGCAAACACCTTTTTTAAAAGAAGATGGATGATGGCTTGGCCTATTTTTTATAGTATCAAAAGAAAAAGATAGAGCAACTGATTTGCTCTTCTTCACAATTGATTTTCTCCCTTTTTTAATTAATTGATGTAAAGTAGGCATAACAGAAAATAGTTTAACAAATAAGG